>Ga0193956_1000588_pt1 | contig 16119 bp, 9 predicted proteins | sample BB_7_MG_FD_140358 | JGI IMG/M metagenome (GOLD analysis project Ga0193956, IMG submission 140358) | Microbial mat bacterial communities from the Broadkill River, Lewes, Delaware, United States - BB_7_MG | ecosystem: Environmental > Aquatic > Freshwater > River > Microbial mats | place: USA...
CATTTTTTTTTTTTTTATTTTTATCCATATTTCCAACTTCTCTTTTTTTAATATTGCTGGCAATTAGTTTTTTATACAAAGATTATTTTAAACGTTATCAAACTTTAAGACTTTATAGAGGCTGGCTTATGGCAATATTTTTGCCTATTCCATCTATATTTTATGTAATTATAGCAAGAAAACTAACAGATAAGTGGCGAAATACTCCACGAGTGAGTGCTAAAACTGGTAAACTTATGCACAAACTCTCGGAAGCCGAAGAAGATAAATACTTAAAAGCCGGACAGATTACCGAAGAGCTTGTTAAGTCAATAGATTATGATGTTTGGGTGTCAGACGAAGAAGGTGATGTGCTAATTCAGGCATACAAAAGGTGGTTTACTGTATATAATAATTGCCCTAAATGTAGAAATAAAACATATAAAAAATTATATGATAAAACAATAGTTCCTGCAACATATTCAAGTTTGGGAACAGGTGAACGTAAATACCAGTGCAGCCATTGTAAGCATACCAGAACAAAAAGATATACTATTCCACAAAAAACAAGGTCGTCCAGCTCTTCCTATGGTAGCAGTAGTAGTTTTGGAGGCAGTAGCAGTTGGGGAGGAGGCAGCTCTGGTGGCGGCGGAGCTGGTAGTAGCTGGTAGTTTTTATTTTGCTAATAACCAACAAATTAGGAATACTTTAATAGAAAATATAATATAAAAAAATTGATGCAAGAAATTTCATATAGCCAACAGCGATTTAAAGCACTTTCTGATGCAAGTTTTGAAGCTATTTTTATAATAAAAGAAGGATATATAATTGAAACAAATAAAACTGTTTTTGACATTTTTGGATATCAAAAAGGAGAATTGAATGGGAAATTTGCTTCAATAATTATTGCTCCAGAGAAGAGAGACGATGCAAGAGAAAAAATGCTAACAGGCTATGAAGAACACTACAAATCAATAGGTATAAGAAAGGATAACACTCGGATAAATATTGAAATTAGAGGAAAAATGATTGATTATCGTGGCGAAGAAGTTAGAGTAACCGCAATAAGAGATATTACCAAACGAACAAAAGCCGAAATAGCCTTAAAACAAAGTGAAGAGAATTACCGTCAAGTAGTTTCGTCAATATCGCCAGTAATATGGAAAGCCGAATTTGATAAAAATAATAAAAGATATAAAGAATACGTTTCGCCCGTTGCAGAGCAAATGATAGGACTGCCACCAAACTCCATAAAACATAATTGGGATGTTTTTTTTAGTTATGTAGTGAAGGCAGATATGAGAAAATTAGTTAAGCAAGCCATTTGGGCACGACGAAATTTGAATAAAAATTTTAAATTAGAATATAGAATTTTACGCCCAGATGGAAAAACTATTTGGGTTAATACCCAAGGAAAAGCCAGAAAGGATAAAGAAGGAAATATTATAGCCTTTGGAACAATAGAAGATATTACAGACAGAAAACAAATGGAACGCTCTGTGGTAGAGAGTGAAAAAAAATACAGAACACTTTTTGAAGCAACCCCAGACCCAATTCTTATCCATAAAAAAGGAAAAATTTTGAAAGTAAACAAGGCTTGTTTGGAATTTGTAGGTGCAGAAAATACAGGACAAATAATAAATTTTTCTATTAGTAGGTTTATAAAAAATTATACCACAGACGAATTTTATGTGAAAATAAATAAATTTGAAAAAAATAAAATATCTAAATTTAGAGAAGAAAAATTTGTTACTCTTTCCGGTGAAGTTAAAGACGTAGAAATTGTTGCTGTTCCAATAATTTACGAAAAAGAAAAAGCCGTTCAAGTAATTTTTAGAGATATAACCGAACAGAAAAAAGCTCTTATTGAACTGCAAAACAGCGAGAAGAAATTATTTCAGCTTAATGCCACAAAAGACAAGTTTTTTTCAATAATAGCACACGACCTTCGTAATCCTTTTAACCAGCTTTTAGGGCTAACAGACTTAATGTTAGAAAACTACAACGACTATTCGTTTACAGACCTAAAAGAATACATAGGCTTGCTTAATAAATCTGCCAGAAATGGATATAATTTATTAGAAAATTTATTAGAATGGGCACGCTCACAATCAGGACGTAAAGAAATAAATCCATTTAATTTTGCATTAATAAATGCTTATCACAAAGTTTTTGAACTGGTGCATTCAAATGCAACAAATAAAAACATTAAAATTGTCTCAAAAATAAGTAAAAATATCGGAGTTTTTGCAGACGTAAACATAATAAATACTATATTTTTAAACTTAATTTCAAATGCAATAAAATTTACAAAAAGTGGAGGGCAAATAATAATTGATGCAATAGAAGAAGATAATTTTGTTATAATTTCAGTCAAAGACAACGGTGTTGGCATCTCTCCTGAAAACATCAATAAATTATTTAAAATAGACATCCATCACTCTACAAAAGGAACTAATAATGAGGCAGGAACAGGTTTAGGTCTAATCCTATGCTACGAATTTATTCAACTAAGCAAAGGCAAAATTTGGGTAGAAAGCGAAATAGGAATTGGTAGCACTTTTTATTTTTCGTTGCCTAAATCTAAGCTGGAAAATTAATGATTTAAAAAAATATTTCAATTTTAAAATTAATTAATATTATGAAAAAAAACAATTTATTTTTAGTTATTTTATTAGTTATTAGCAGTTTAACTTCTTGTGCACAAGACCCTTTTGTTTTATACAGCCAAAAAGATGATAGCTGGAATCCAGCAATTTTTGAGCTTTACATAAAACAATATTCAGGTATTGATGTTGATAAAATTTTGATAGAACCAAAAGATTTAAACTCAATAAAAGAAGTGCTCAAAGACTTCTCTTATACTGAAACAGAAGACTTAGACCAAGCTATTGACGCAGTTGCAAGAGGCAAAAAAGTTTTTTTCTTTATAGAAACTTATGTTTGGGGAGGTTTAAATTCTGGAACAGTGCAATCTGGAAGTTGGGGACGAGAAATGCCAATTTGCAGCGGATTTTATATATACGAAGAGGATAAATGCTTTCAAAATGAAGGAATTAACTATCATTGTGGAAAAAAAGACCAAGCAAGAAAAACAGTTTTTTTTATTATGGATTAGGTTTTCAGATAAAATAAAGTCAAAGCATCTGTGAAAACTTTGACTTTATTTATATAAAATTTTTATTAAAAAGTTTCAAAATCATCATCAAAATTATTTTTGGGAAAATCAAAACTATTGTCTATTTTCTTGTTTTCATAAACATTATTTTGTGGCTTGCCTTTTTCATTAGTAGTTTTTATTTCTTTTTTTATTTCACCAATTTTAAAATTAGAAATCAAATCTTTTAACTGTTCGGCTTGTGCAGAAAGTTCTTCTGCCGACGATGCCATTTCTTCCGACGATGCAGAATTATTCCCTGTTATTTCTGTAAGTTGCTGAATAGAAGTATTTATCATTTCAATTCCACTTTGCTGCTCTCTGCTTGCCATAACAATATTGTTCACAAGTTTTGCACTTTTAACAATTTCTGGAATTAGTTCTGTAAGTTTTTTGCCTGCTTGGGTAGAAATGTCTTGCCCGTTTTCAGATAATTTACTTATTTCGGCAGACGCATTTTTTGAGCTATCTGCAAGTTTTCTAACCTCTTGTGCCACAACGGCAAAGCCTTTACCAACTTCTCCTGCTCGTGCAGCCTCAATGGAGGCGTTCAAAGACAATAGATTTGTTTGATTGGAAATGTCTGAAATGATAGATATTTTTTTGCTTATTAAATTTACTAATTTTATTGTATCTTGCAATACCTTGTTGCTTTTTTCTGTTTCTTCGGCAGTTTTGTAAGTTATTTTTCCAGTTCTTTCGGCTCTTTCTGTGTTTGAATTTATTGTTGCAGTCATTTGTTCCATTGAAGTTGCTATTTCTTCTGTTGTAGATGCCTGCTCATTAGCCTGTTCCGAAATTTGCTGCGAAACCGAACTTAGCTGGTTAGAGGCTTCAAAAACATAGGTTGCCATGTCGTTTATGCTGGAAAGTATTTGTTTGAAATTTCTATTTATTTCATTTATTGAGTTGTATAAATTCCCAATCTCATCTTTTCTTTTCGCTTGTATTTGAAAACTAATATTTTTAGAGGCTATTTTTTTTGCAGACTCTTCGGCTATTTTTATTGGGTTGGTGATAATTATTTTTACAAATATTAAAATAATTACAATTAATATAAGTATAAAAAACATTCCAATAAACAAATTGATTAGTTGTGCATTGCTTATTGATTTGAGTAATTCTTTTTTATTAATTTGAATAACTCCAACTCCTTCTATTTTGCCTGCAAAATTTTGAATAGGAAACATTACGTATTGATAATTACCTTTTTGGAATGAAATTGTATCTGCTAAAGCATTATTTAATTCCTCTTCTAAAAGGTTAGCTGTAAAAAACTTATCTGATGTTTTATCTACTAAAATAAGTTTTCCTATAATTGGTTTGCTGTCGTTCACATTGCTTGACTTATCTTCAAGAAAATTAGTTGCTATTTCAAGCAAATCTGTGTGCATAAATATTGCAAATTCCTCATTTGTTGATAGTTTTGCTTGTCTAACAATCACGCTAATAGGAAACAATGTTTCTACCGAACCAATATATTTTTTATTATCGTCAAATATTGGAGCAATTCCTCTAATAACAAATCCTCCACGCCCTACTTCAATGCCTGAAATTGCTTTGTGATTTTCGGATATATCTAAAATTGTATTTCTAAAAGCTGAAATGTCGTCTCCTCTTTTTTCTGACCAGCAACGGATAAAGGAACGGGCAGGAGGTAAATGAAAATGAATTTTAGCCTTCTCTTTTGTGTTTTCTAATATAGTTGAATTTACATTGGTTAGTTGTTTTTCTATTATCAACGAACTTTTTTGCAAATCATTTGTTTTGTAAAATTGGGCGTAGCTTTTTTTTACAAAATCTAAACTTGCAAACGACGACGAAATCCACAGAGCCTTGCTTTCTACTCTGTTTAAATTGCTGTTTATTTCTTTTATTTTATTTTCAGAATAATCATTTATGCTTTTTTCGCCTTGTTTTGTTAGCAAATAATTATTTGTAATTATTACTCCAACTAACAGCAAAATTACAGATAATATTATTGGTATTGATATTTTTATTCCTATTTTATTAAAAAAATTCATATTTTTTTATTTAAAGTTTAATATATGTTTTATTTTACAAAAGAGGCAAATATTATTCCAAAAAACAAATCTATTTACGTATTTTTTTTGATTATTTATATTGATTTTACTTAAATGTTGTTGTGTTTTTTACATTAATTATTTTTTGATTTTTAAAAATCTTTAATTCTTCTCCACCGTCCAACAAAATAATATATTATTGAAAGAATCATGCCCGAAAGCCAGCCCAGTGGAATGCTCCACCAAATTCCCATTCTGTCCACAGGAATTGATGTCCAATTAAAAAGTGAATTTATTTCAATATCCATAGACAAAAAGTATGCAAGCGGAACTCTAACTGCCCAAAGTGCAAAAAGTGTAATAAACATTGGGAAAAGCGTGTCTCCCGCTCCTCTAAAAACGGCGTTTACAGAAAACATTATAGAAAAAGAAATATAAAATAAGCTAACTACCGTAAAATATTCTACACCAATTGCAATTACACTTGAATCGGGGGTAAACATTAGCATCAATGGACGAGAGAAGAAGAAAATTATTATAGAAAAAACAATAGAAATAACAGAAGTCATAAAAATTGTATAAATCATTCCTCTTCTTACTCGTTTATATTTTTTTGCTCCAATATTTTGTCCAACAAAAGCCGTTAGAGCTATACTAAAATTCATTGCCGGCATCATGGCAAAGGAATCTATCCGCAAAGCCGACGAGTATGCAGCAATTACGTCTGTTCCAAATCTATTTACAATACTAAAAAGCATAATCATTCCCAAAGCAACAAAAAGACTCTGAAAACCAGAAGGTAAGCCTACTCTCAGATTTTTTATAAAAATAGAATTGTTGAACTTTAATTTTAAAATATTAATGTCTATTAATTTGTGAGTTTTATTAAGATAAATAATTGCTGCAACAAACGCAATGGTGTATGAAATAACAGTAGCAAGAGATGCACCTGCAACTCCCCATTTAAACACAACTACAAACAAGAGGTCTAAAATAATATTTAATACCGTAGAAATAATTAAAAAATATAAAGGAGTTTTAGAGTCTCCCAGTCCTCTAAGAATTGCACTTGTAGCGTTGTATCCAAACATGGCAATATTTCCCAGCATCATTATATTAAAATATATTTTTGCTTGGGGAATTATTTCGGCAGGAAGTTCGATAAGTTCAAATATTTTTCCACTAAAAACAATTCCTACAACCGAAATTATTACCGATGTAATAAATATTACTATATATAAGGTGTCTATTGTTTGTTTTACTTTATCAATTTTTTTTGCACCAAAAAACTGTGCAATTAATATTGTAGAGCCTGTTGCAAACCCAATTACAAGAGAAACCAAAGCAAACAAAAGAGGAAAAGAGGCACCAACAGCAGACAAGGCTTCTTTACCTACAAAATGCCCAACAATAGAACTATCTACCACGTTATAAAGCTGTTGAAATACATTTCCAAGTAGCATTGGTATTGCAAATTTTAATATTAATTTGCCTTCATTTCCTTGTGTTAGGTCTTTCATCTATTATTTTTATTGTTAAAATTGATTACTATGTAAGTTGCTTTTTATAAGAAATTTATCTATATAATAATCAACAATACAATTTTTTTTGCGATGCAATTATAACAAAATTTTATTGAAAATATTTTTTTTTAGAAAAATATACTTTTATTTGACTAAATGTAATACTAATTTTTTATATTTGTAAAAAATAAAAAAATAAATTTATCCAAAATGAAAAAAATAATTTTATTCACATTCGTAATTAGTTTGCTATTTGTTGCTTGTAAAAATACAGAACATAAAACAGATAGCGAAGATGATAAAAAAAATGAAAGTTATACATCAGATTATAAGCATGTTGAGCTAAGTCCAGATTTATCAAACTTGTCTGTAAATGACAAAGAAATGGTCAAAATTTTTATAGAAATTTCTAAATATATAGACACCATGTTTTTTTATGAAGCCTATGGAAATTACACAGATTTTGACACAATTAAAAACGAAAAATTATTAGAACGAATAACCCACAATTTTGGACCTTGGGATAGATTTAATGAAAATAAGCCTTTCGTTAAAAATATTAAAGATAAGCCACTTGGAGCAAATTTTTATCCATCGGATATAACAAAAGAGGAGCTTGTAAAATCAAATATGGATTCGTTGCAAAATCGTATTTTGCTACCATATACATTTGTAAGAAGAGATAGTAGTAATAATTTATACTCAATAAAATATAATAATTTTTTTGAAAATTATGTGTCAAAAATATCAGAACTATTAATTAAAGCATCTGAATTATCTGAAAATAAAGATTTTGCAAACTATCTAAAACTTAGAGCAGACGCAATTCTTACCGATAATTATACAGAAAGTGATTTGGCTTGGCTCAAATTAAAAACAAATAAATTAGACTTTGTTGTGGGTCCCGTAACAATCTACGAAGACAAACTTTTGAATAAGAAAGCAGAACATCAGTCCTATGTTCTCATAAAAAATAATGAATGGTGCAACAAAACCGAAAAATACGACAAATGGCTGCCTTTTTTACAAAAAGCTATACCCGTAGGCGAACAGTATAGAAAGGAAGAACCTGGAACTCACTCCAATATATATATTTACGAAGCTATTTACTTAGGAGGTTCAAGCACGGCGGGAGGAATAATGCTTTCGTTAATGCAACCTCTTGATAGCAAAATTCGTTTAGAAAACGGGTCAAGAAATTTGCAATTCAAAAATATTATAGAGTATAAGTTTCAGGAAATTGCAAAACCAATCTCGGAGTTAATTATTGTTAAGGAACAACAAAAAAATATAAAAAAAGAAGCATTTTTTACAAACACCGTTCTTTACGAAATTGCTAATAGCTTGGGTATTAGGAATACAATAGATGGAAAAGGAACAGTTAGAGAAGCTCTAAAAGAAAATTTTACAATTTCTGATATATTAAAAAATTATGTATTATCGTTATTCCTTGCAGAAAAACTCTACGAAGTGGGCGAAATAACAAACGAACTTGAGGAAAATTATACTACATTTGTAGTCAATATTTTACGAGTTTTAAGATTTGGAATTACTGATAATTATGCAAAAGCAAATTTAATTTGTTTTAATTATTTTCAAGAAAATGGAGCAATAGAATATTCTGATAACCAGACAATTAAAATAAACTTTGAAAAAATGAAAGAGCTTACAAGCCAATTAACTCAAATTATAATTACAACACAAGGAGATGGTGATTATCAAGCAACTGCCGATTTTTTTAAAAAATATGGAACAATATCAAATGAACTACAAAAAATAATAAACAAAACAAATACTCTTAATATTCCAAAAGATATAACTCTAAATCAAGGAGTTGATGTTCTTGGGATTTAAAATAAAATAATAAACTAATAAAAACAGAAAAATGAAAAGTAGAAATAAAGTTTTTGCAATTATTGCAGCAATAATGTCGTTAAGTGTAATATTTTCGTTCGGAATTTTTAACAATAGCGATAAAGAAAAAGTATTAGTAAATTTAGTTGCAAAAATAATACAATATAATCATTTTCAAGATATTAAAATAGATAATGACTATTCGGAAGATGTTTATAAAATGTATTTAGAAAATATAGATTTTGGAAAAAGATTTTTGTTAAAGTCTGATATAAAAAAACTGGAAAAATACAGAACAAAAATTGATGACGAAATAGAAGACCAAACTTTTGAGTTCTTTGACCTATCAATAGAGCTTTTAGACATTAGACAAAAGGAAGTTATGGAATATTATAAAGAAATTCTTGCAGAACCTTTTGACTTTACAAAAAATGAATATATAGAACTTGACCCGGAAAAAAGAAATTATCCTAAAAATGAAAAAGAATCTTACGAAGAATGGCGTAAATATTTAAAATACACTACACTTCAAAAATACGCAAGCTCTATAAAACAAAGAGAACAAGCAGAAGCTAAAAACGACACAACTTTTGAATACAAAGACAATAAAACTCTTGAAGAAGAAGCAAGAAACGAAGTTTTAAAAACTTATAATGACTGGTTTACAAGATTAAATGAATTAAATAGAGAAGACCATTTTTCAACATATATGAACTCAATAGCCAGTGTTTTTGGTCCTCATACAAGTTATTTCCCTCCAAAAGTAAAAGAAGATTTTGATATTTCAATGTCTGGAAAATTAGAAGGTATTGGAGCAACCCTTCAGCAAAAAGACGGATATATAAAAGTAGTAAAAATTGTTCCCGGTAGTGCTTGCTGGAAACAAGGCGAATTAGAAGTTGAAGACAAAATTATAAAAGTAGGACAGGCAGACGAACTTCCCGTAAACGTAGTGGGAATGAGACTTGACGACGCTGTTAGACTAATTAGAGGGAAAAAAGGAACTGAAGTAAGACTTACCGTAGAAAAAATTGATGGAACAACACAAATAATTCCAATAATTAGAGATGTTGTTTTAATTGGAGAAACTTATGCAAAGTCCACTGTAATAACAGATAAGGATAATACCGTGAAAATAGGATTTATTTATTTGCCAAAATTTTATGCAGATTTTAACAACAATAACGGAAGACGATGTGCCGAAGACGTGAAAAAAGAAGTTGAAAAATTACAACACGAAAACGTGGACGGTATTATTATTGACCTTAGAAACAATGGAGGAGGCTCACTTCAAGACGTTGTGGAAATGTCTGGTTTATTTATAGATAAAGGTCCTATTGTGCAAGTGAAGGGGCGTAGAGATAAAAAATATGTGTTCCAAGATAGAGACAAAGATATTCAATACGACGGAAAATTGCTCATTATGGTAAATATTTTTAGTGCTTCTGCTTCCGAAATTCTTGCTGCCGCAATGCAAGACTACGAAAGAGCAATTATTTTTGGAGGAAAAACAACTCACGGAAAAGGAACAGTGCAACAGTTCAAAGACTTAGATGACGCAATACGTCAAAATCAAGAAATAAAACCACTTGGAGTTTTGAAAATTACAACTCAAAAATTTTATAGAATAAATGGTGGAACAACTCAATTAAAAGGAGTTACACCAGACATTATTTTTAAAGACTCATATTCATATATTGAAACCGGAGAAAAAGAATTAGAACACGTTCTTGGTTGGGATACAATTAGCGTTGCTCCATACAAAAAATGGACACGAACCTACGACTATGATAAAGTGCTGGCAAACAGTTATAAAAGAATGGAAAACGACACAATTTTTAATATTATAGACCAAAATGCTCAAAGACTAAAAAAACAAAGAGACAAAACAATGTTTTCATTAAAACTGTCTGATTATCAAGAAGAACAACAACAAAGAGAAGAAGCTACCAAAAAAATTAATAGCTTGAAAAAATATAAAACAGACCTTAATTTTTATTTGTTAAAAGATGATATAAAATTAATGGAAACCGATACAATCCTAAAAACAAGCTACGAAAGTTGGCAAAAAGGTCTTCAAAAAGATAATTATATTAAGGAAGCCGTTAATATTATGAAAGATATGCAATAAAAATGTAGAGTTCTAAATCTATAATTGGCTAATTGTTATATTGCTAAATTACTTTAAAATCAGAAGATTGTAAATTTTAGCAATATAACAATTTTTAGCAATCTATAACCAGATAACTCATGCAAAATATTAATATAAAAATATGGCAAAAAATTTATCTAACCTAAATAAATACAAAAACAAGAAAAATAGTTATTCGCATAATAGAGATAAAAACACTGTAAATAAACCAATTAATAAAAAAAATACAGAGAAAAAAGAAGAAGAATTTGTTGATGAAAAAATATCAGAAAAAAAAGATAAAACTGAAATAAAAGAAGTTGAAACGCAAAATACTGATAATTCAGAAAATATTTTATTTTTCATAAAAAAATATTCAAAATTTATTTTTCCTGCACTTGTGCTAATAATTACGCTAATTGTCTATTCCACAGCAATTAACAACGATTTTGTAAACTGGGACGACGATAGGTATGTTACAGGAAATTCAAATTTAGAACTAAATTGGCAAAATATAAAATTGTATTTTTCCGACTACTATTTTTTAATGTATATTCCACTAACAATGCTGTCGTATATGATTGATTATGAGATAGCTGGATTGGAATCTCCTGAGGTTTATCATATTCATAGCGTCGCTTTACACGTCATAAATTCATTACTTGTATTCTTTTTCGTGTCAAAATTATTTAGCAAAATTGACAAACAAAAAGCCAAGTTATACGGACTAATTACAGCCATACTATTTGCCGTGCATCCCCTTCATGTTGCGTCTGTTAGCTGGATTGCAGAACGAAAAGACGTGCTTTTTACAATGTATTTTCTTGCATCGTTGCTCGTCTATCTATTTTATTTGAATAAAAAAGATTTAAAACTATATTTCCTTTCTCTTTTTCTATTTGTCCTTTCATTATTATCTAAATCTCAGGCAGTTGTATTGCCTATCGTTTTAATTTTGATAGATTATTTAACAGCAAGAACAGATTTTTCTAAAAAAGGAATTACAGCTTTTTTCAAAAATAAAAACTTTTTTAGACAACGAACAATTAACGAAAAAATACCATTTTTTGCTTTGTCGCTTATTTTTGGAATTTTGGCAATTATAGCAGCAGGCACAAGCGAACCATTTGCCGATAATATTTCCGACCCAAACAAAATTGCACGAACAACAGAAGCATATTCCTTTTTAGAAACATTTTTTTTCGTAAACTTTAGCTTTACTGAATACATTTATAAACTGCTTGCACCTTATCAACTGTCTGCTATTCACCCATATCCAATTGCCCCAGGAGAAGCACTTCCTTTTAAATATTATCTTTATCCAATAGCAACTCTTGGAATTATTGCCGCACTTATTTATGCTTTTATAAAAAAACAAAAAACTATTGTTTTTGGAATTATGTTTTTTACCGTAAATATGATTTTGGTTTTAAATATCAAAAACTTCATTATATCAGAGCATTACACATATATTCCTTCAATAGCAATAAATATTTTGATAGCACATTTTTTTATTAAATTAATAAAGAAAAATCCTAAAATAAAACAGCTGTTAAGCCTTGTTTTAATTGTTTATATTCTATTTTTGTCAATTTTTACGTTCCAACGAAACAAAGTATTTAGCAACAGCATAACATTTTGGGACGATGTTATAGAAAAATATGACAATATGACGATTGCATATTATAACAGAGGAAACTATTATCAACTTCTTGGAGACAAGGAAGTTGAAGACAAAGAGAAGGCTCTTGATTTTTATATGAAAGCAATAGCTGATTACGATTCTACAACAAATTTACACAAATACAATATTGGAGCATTTTCAAACAGAGGAGTAACAAAAGCCAAAATTGGAAATGCAAAGGGAGCAATAGCTGATTTTAAAGAAGTTATAAAAATAGATTCAACCTATGGAAATGTATATTCTAACATGGGAAATGCAAGAGCAATGCTTGGAGAATGGAATAAAGCTATAAAAAACTATAAACTTGCAATCACACTTAAACCCGATTTTGTAGAAGCATATTTTAACCTTGCAGTAGCTCAAAAAAATGTTGGAAAATACGACGAAGCAATAGAAAATTTCAATAAACTTTTGGAATTAAAACCAAACTATAATCAAGCATATTTTCATCGTGGAATTTCATATTTTTCTATAAATGAATTAGATAAAGCTCTTGACGATTTTAATTTGCAACTACAAATTAGTCCCGATTTTTATAATTGCTATTATTATAGAGCAAAAATTTATGAGCAAAAATTTATGCCTGAAAAAGCAAAAGACGATTTTCAAACATTAAAAAATTATCCTCAAATTATTACCGAACTTAGCACTTTTGCCGATAATTTTGAAAAACAAGGAGACAGAACTAATGATAAAAAAATGTATAAAAATGCAGAAGAAATTTTTTATGATATTTTGAAAATAAATCCTAATTTTTCGGAAGCATATTCAGGAGTTGGAGTTGTGCACGGAAAACTTGGAAATATAGACTTGGCTATTACCGATTTTGACAAAGCAATAGAACTCGATAGCCTTAATGCTAAGGCTTTTGCAGACAGAGGTTATGCCTATTATCTTACAAATAATTATAAAAAAGCCGAAAAAGATTATAATATGGCATTGAAAATAAATATAAATGATGAATCTACACGATTTAATCTCGGAGTTTTATACGACCAACAAAAAAAATATGACCTTGCTTTGCAAAATTTTAGCGAAGCAATAAAAATAGAACCAAAATACGCTCTTGCATATTTTTACAGAGGCATAACTCTCTTAAAAACAAATAATAAAAACGATGCCTGCAACGATTTAAACACTTCATTGCAACTGGGCTACAAAAATGCACAGGCTTATTTAGACCAATATTGTAAATAATTTTCAAGCGAAAACTAATTAAAAACCAAACACTTAAATTTAAGAACTTACTTTAAAATGGAAGATATAAAAAAATTATCATTACAAGAATTAACAGAAGTAGTTGAGGCTCACGGCGAAAAACCATTTAGAGCCAAACAAATATACGAATGGATTTGGAAAAAAAATGCAAGCGGATACGACGATATGAAAAATATCCCTACTCGCCTAAAAGACAGACTTGCAAAAAAATACGAATTTAATTCTCTAAAAATAGCAGTCAAACAAGTGAGCAAAGACCAAACCGTAAAATATGCTTTTGAACTGGCAAGCGGTTCGCTCGTTGAGGGAGTTTTGATACCAAGCAAAAGCAGGATAACTGCCTGTATATCATCGCAAGTAGGTTGTGCTTTGAAGTGCAAGTTTTGTGCAACAGGAACAATGGGATTTAAGCAAAATTTATCGACAAGCGAAATTTACGAGCAAGCTGCAATTTTAAACAACGAGGCTCAAAAAATATTCAAACGCAAGCTCACAAACATAGTTCTTATGGGAATGGGAGAACCGCTGATGAACTACGAAAATACATTATCTGCAATAAATAAAATAGTGAGTGAGAATGGTCTATCAATGGCTCCTTCACGAATAACGCTTTCTACTGCAGGAATTGCAGACAAAATTAGACAACTGGCAGACGACGATGTTAAGTTTAATCTTGCAATTTCTTTACATTCTGCTAATGAAAGAATTAGAAGCTCTATTATGCCAATTAATAAAACAAATTCTCTTACAAAATTAACATCAGCAATCAAATATTTTAATAAAAAAACTGGCTCTCGTATAACTTTTGAATACTTAATGATGGCTGGAATAAACGACACTATTCAAGATGCCCACGAACTCGCTGATTTTTGCAAAAGTTTTCCCGTAAAAATAAATCTGATTGAATACAACAATACCAACGACAGCAGATTTAAAAAATCGGACAGAGACAGCATTGGACGATTTGTAAACCTATTACGTGGAGAAAAAAACATGATAGTAAACATCAGAAAAAGCAAAGGTGAAGATATTGATGCCGCTTGCGGACAACTGGTAAATAAATAATATTAGAAATGAAAGGAACGAAAAAATTTATTTATATTTTTTTTATAATTATTTTACTTGCAGACTTATCATATTCTTTTTTAGAATATTATAACACCCCTTTTGATGGAGATATGGCTGGTGGTATTGTTCCTGCAGAAGATGTGCAAAAAATATTTGAAGACCCTTTTGGGATTAGTGTTATTTTAAAAAATGAAAAACACCCAAACCCTAATCGTTTTTTTGCACATTTATTTTTTAAAGAATATTTTCAAAATATTCCTTTATTTCTTCAAAAAATAGTTACGCCTATCAATAGTGTATATTTTGCAAGTGCAATAATAAAATTGTTAGTCCAAGTATTATTTATTTATTTATTGTCTTCCATAATAAGTAAAACAAATTCTATATTTAATATAAAATTTTTAACAGTTGCAGTTTTAATAATACCATTATTTCAGGCTTTTGGATACGTAAGTTTAAGAATAATAGATCAAGCCACCACTTATTTCTTTTTTTATTCTCTTCCACTTGTCTTATTAATTTTATTTCTTTCATTTTTTTATAAAGTAGTATATGATAATAAAGAAAAAATTAGTATTTTATCTCATATAATATTAATACTACTAACAATTATTTTGCCTTTTAGTGGACCATTAGTTTCCCCCATTATTTTAATTGTTTCATTACTTATATTTATAAAATATTATAAAAGTTCAAATTTATCAAAGTTCTATTTTTTATCTAACTTTTTTAAAAATACACCAAAGATATTATTTATATATTTAATTCCAATAAGTATGCTAAGTTTGTATTCTTTATGGCTTGGAACTTACAATACTACATATCAGACAGATGTTTTACCTTTGATGCAGCGTTATGCGAAATTACCTATCGGGCTATTTTTCTTATTTGCAGATAAAATAGGTTTACCAGTATTATCTTTTTTCATTATCATAAATATTTTTGTAATAAAAAAACATTACAATACCAATGAAGGAAATAAAATTATAAATAGTTTTAAATGGATAGGTGTTTTTGCTCTGCTTTATATTTTATTATTACCATTAGGAGGTTACAGACCATATAGACCAAATATTATAAGATTTGATACTTTTATGCCAATTACAATAGGTTTAATTTATTTGTATGGAATATCATCTTACTTTCTTTTAAAAAACATAAAAAAAAGAAAATATATTTATATTGCAGTAACTATTTTATTCTTTTTAATTTATACAAATTCAGATAAATCTAAATTAAATGGAAATAAATGTGAAAAAGAATCATTACAATTAATTGCAAACTCAACAGATTCAATAGTTTTAATAGAAAATAATTGCAAAATATTATCTTGGGAAGTAATAACTGATTATAAAAAATCAGAATTAAATGCAAAATTAATTAAGTTATGGCAAATTACAGAACAAGAAAAATTATATTATCATAAATAACCTTATAATTATAATTAACCTATATTTTTTTAACAAAAGTTAAAATACTAA
>Ga0193956_1000589_pt1 | contig 16110 bp, 12 predicted proteins | sample BB_7_MG_FD_140358 | JGI IMG/M metagenome (GOLD analysis project Ga0193956, IMG submission 140358) | Microbial mat bacterial communities from the Broadkill River, Lewes, Delaware, United States - BB_7_MG | ecosystem: Environmental > Aquatic > Freshwater > River > Microbial mats | place: USA...
GTCATTGCTGAGACCACCTGAGCTTCGCTCTCCAAGTTTAAAACTCGTAGATCAAAACTACTCACCTATGCATCAACCTCTTCATCGACTGAATCAGGCACATCGGCACCTGTTTGCTCTGACATGATACGAGCGATATCTTGTGCATCAATGGTCTCTTTTTCGAGGAGTTCCTGAGCCATCTGCTCAAGAATCTCACTGTTATCGCGTAGGATCTGTTGTGTTTTTGCGTAGGATTCAGAGACGAGACGGCTAACCTCTTCGTCAATAATCTGAGCCGTAGCCTCACTGTAGTTTTTCACATGGCCCATATCTTTACCGAGGAACACTTCGCCCTCTTTTTCACCAAAAGAAATTGTCCCAAGTTTATCACTCATTCCCCACTCGCAAACCATCTTGTGGGCAAGACTACTAACACGATCAATATCGTTACTTGCCCCTGTCGTGATATTCCCTAGGAAGATCTCTTCCGCTGCACGACCACCAAGCAGAGCGCACATAGAAATAAGCAACCCTTCTTTGGTCTCGCTATACTTTTCTTCCGTAGGGAGATACATCGTTACGCCTAAAGCGCGGCCACGAGGAATAATTGAAACTTTATGGACAGGATCGGCACCAGGAATCATCATTGCGACCAAAGCATGGCCCGCTTCATGGTAAGCCGTAACTTTTTTCTCATCTTCAGTGATCACCATAGAGCGACGCTCTGCGCCCATCATCACTTTGTCCTTTGCCGCTTCAAGATCTTCCATGCCAACTAAATCTTTATCCGCACGAGCTGCCAACAGCGCAGCTTCATTGATAAGATTAGCCAAATCAGCACCAGAGAAGCCCGGTGTACCCTTGGCAACCACTTCTAAGTTGACCCCCTCAGACATGGGCACCTTATTAGAGTGAACTTCAAGAATAGTTCGACGGCCCTTAATATCTGGACGAGGAACAACAACTTGACGATCAAAGCGACCCGGACGTAGCAATGCAGGATCTAAAACATCTGGACGGTTTGTTGCCGCGATAAGAATGACACCTTCATTTGACTCAAAGCCATCCATCTCAACCAATAATTGATTAAGAGTTTGCTCACGCTCGTCGTGACCACCGCCAAGACCAGCACCACGGTGACGACCGACAGCATCTATCTCATCAATAAAAATGATGCATGGTGCATTCTTTTTACCCTGAGCGAATAGGTCACGAACACGACTAGCACCAACACCTACAAACATCTCAACGAAATCAGAACCAGAGATAGTGAAAAATGGCACATCAGCTTCACCAGCAATGGCACGAGCCAACAAAGTCTTACCTGTACCAGGAGAGCCAACCAACAAAACACCTTTAGGGATACGGCCACCGAGACGGGTAAACTTTTTAGGATCCTTCAAGAACGAAACAATCTCCTCAAGCTCCTCTTTCGCCTCATCGACACCAGCAACATCCTTAAATGTCACCATCCCCTGTGTATCAGAAAGTAGACGCGCACGACTCTTGCCAAAGTTCATGGCCTTACCGCCACCACCTTGCATCTGGCGCATAAAGAAGATCCACACTGCAATCAAAAGCAGAATTGGTCCCCACGAAACAAGCATCGTCATCCAAAAGCTACGATCTTCTTCAGGCCGAGCTTCAATAACGATATCACGCTGACGTAATTCAGAGATCAAATTAGGATCAGAAGGGGAGAATGTTTTAAAGTGACCACCATCGGTATAAACACCCTCGATGTTAGCCCCTTGAATAAGAACTTCCTGCACCCGACCATCATCGAGAGCACTCATAAATACGGTATAACTCACACTCTCTTTAGGCTGATCTTGCTGTGTCATCATATTGAACAACAAAATCATGACCAAGAAGATCACAAGCCATAAAGCGATATTTTTATAAAACTGATTCACGTTTCCTCCCAAAGGGCAACTTATACCCCCAACAGCATTCAGCTCTTGAGGCAAATTCACAGTAATTAGACAAGGCTCAAAGTACCATAGAGACTGTGTTTTCTCAATTATATTTTACATCTCAATCAATTGATATTGTGACAATTAAAACACGGGTTGTTTTATCATTAACAAGGCAATCACCACTGCGTCGAATATCCAGCAACCACATTATTCCTTGGTCACTTTCTAGCACCATGGAGCTTGCTCGACGCTCCATCTCAACACAGTTTTCAGCGAACAATTCTTTTACTTTCTTGCGTCCAGCCATACCGACGCACGACATCTTATCCCCCGCCTGAACAGTCCGCAGACAAAGAGGGAAAGCAACCAAATCAGCATCGAACTCAACACGTAAAGGAGTTTCACCAATGCTCGCCTCGGCAACATCAACAGAGAGCGTACGCCCATCGGGCAATGGATATCGACCTGGAGCAGCAACACTGAACCGAAAAGGAGCGGCCAATACTGGCGCATGCACACGAAACACCATGTCGTCGTAACGCTTAGCCACCCATGCCCGGGGCAAATCGAGCTGCACTTGCGGACGATCAGATCCCAAAAGAGCGTCAACGGACTCAATATGTACCGACTCAATACAATATAAATCGCCACGAACGCGCTGCAAGCATTCACGAATCACCCGCATACGTAAAGCAGGATGCAGCACACTTAGATTCTCGCACCCAACACGCAACTCGCCCACTCCAACACAGACTGCGCCATCGAGGAATTGATCAATCCGCTGCCGCCAATATGACTCTTCCAACGAAACCTTACTGGCTAAACGAGACAAACACAGAGCCACCTCGGGGTTAATCTCTCTCAAGGCAGGAAGGACTTGATGACGTATGCGATTACGCGAAAAGCGCAGGTGAGCATTGGTCACATCGTCAACGAAGGGGAGACTGTGTTGCTGCCAGTAACCCTCAATGGTCGCCCTGCTCACGCCAAGCAAGGGGCGGATAAAATCACCTTGCTGCCATGCCATTGCTACCAGCCCTGAAACAGCACAGCCACGAGTCAAGCGAAAGAGTACTGTCTCAGCCTGATCATCCATATGGTGCGCTAAAGCAATACGCGTACACCCCTGCTCTTGCGCAACTTGGCATAAAAATGCACGTCGTGCATCACGCCCAGCCTCCTCAATACCACGCCCCGTAGAACGCGATAGCTCTTGCACGTCAACCTTTCCGACATGACATGCGACCCCCCATTCATCACATAACCGCTTCACAAAATTAGCGTCATGAAAACTAGTAGGGCGCAAGCAATGGTCAAGGTGAGCGACGGATATTTGAAATTGAGAAGACTGTCGAGCGAAGACGAGTAAGGCAAACAGCAAACTCACTGAATCAATACCACCCGAAACAGCAACTAAGACGTGCCCCCCAGCAGGGATCAAGTCATGGTCACGTAACGCCAACGCCAACAGCTTTTCCATGTCGCTTTTGTCGTTCACGCAACCTCCTGAAATTAAATTCAATAAAAAAGCCCCTTCAAAGACTGAAGGGGCTTAATTGGTGGCGGTACAGAGATTCGAACTCCGGACACTGCGGATATGAGCCGCATGCTCTAACCAACTGAGCTATACCGCCAAACTTTGTATGTACAACCGAAGCAAAAGCCACGATATTGTTGTTTTGGTTGCGGGGGAAGGATTTGAACCTCCGACCTTCGGGTTATGAGCCCGACGAGCTACCAAGCTGCTCCACCCCGCGTCAAAGCGAAACGAAATCTACGTCTTTAACCAGACAAAGTCAAGACAAAAAAACAAACCCTGTAAAAAATATACGGGGTCAGCCATCCCCCCATAATCACGCTAGAGGGTCGTTTTATTAACAAACCCTGCCATCTTGTAGCGAGACTGCAATTGGTCTTGCAATTTCACCGCAGCATCTTTCGTTACTGACTGACCGACGAGCACACGATACCAAACACCTTTTGCTCCCAAATCAACATTACGCACAACAACAGTAAAATCGTTTTGCAATTTACCTTGCAGCTTTTCAGCATCAGCACGCTTCTTAAATGAACCAACTTGAACGACATACACTGCCGAGCTAGGCGCAACAACAGCCTTTACCTTAGCCACAGATTGCTGAGTCGAAACGGGAGCGGCGACAGCAACAATTGTCTCCTCAATAGAGATCTCTCCGTCAACGGCAGACTTAGGAATAACTGGAGCAGAATTTAAGCCACTCCCTAATGGAGACTGCTCAATGGCTGCAACGCTCGACACAGCAACGCTAGCTGACGGCGGCGCGACAACAGGTTCAGACGACTTGGCCAAAGCGGAGGCATCCTTTACTAGCTGTTGTCCGGCAATTACGGCCTCAACACTCTTCTGCTCAACGATCACAGCGCCACCATCCGCGATTGCCACTATCGGTGCGGGTTCAGAAGCAACGGCAGGCTTTGTTGCTACAGGATGAGTAACGGGAGCACTTGATTCATCAGCTACAGCAACTTTTTGACGTTGCTTGCCAACAAAAATTCCTAGCGCGAAAGCCGCAAGACACAACACAACAACAATAACAAGTCCCACAAGTGGCCTGCGCCTGTTTGGCTGCTGAGATGCTCTTGAAAATTCAGTTTGACTCATAATTCCTCCCCGACTCACTACATCTTTTCAGGCGCGGACACACCAAGAACACGTAGCGCATTGTGGATAACGATTTTGACTGCATTAACCAAGTACAAACGGGCTTCGCTCGTCGCCTTATCATCAACAATAACGCGATGCTGGTTGTAGTAACTATGAAACTTAGCAGCAAGCTCTTGCAAATAAAATGTAACGCGATGCGGCTCATATTGAAGCGCCGCCCCAGCAACAACTTCAGGGTAGCGTGACAACATTTTTGTCAATGCCAGCTCGTCAGGCAATGTTAACTTATCGGCCTGAACAGTTTTTGCCGTAGGCACCATCAAACCAACATCGTGAGCATTGCGATTAATACTACATACGCGCGCATGGGCATATTGAACGTAAAAAACAGGATTTTCTGTGCTCTGCTTTTTTGCCAACTCAAGATCAAAATCCAACTGACTGTCTGAGCGGCGCATCAGGAAGAAAAAACGGCAAGCGTCACGACCAACTTCATCAATAACCTCTTTTAAAGTAACAAACTTACCTGAACGAGTACTCATAGCAACCTGCTCCCCTTCACGAAGCAAGTTGACCAGCTGTACTAAAATAATTTGCAAATCTTCAGGGTCGCGACCCAATGCGGCAAGTACCGCCTTCATGCGAGGCACATAACCATGGTGGTCGGCTCCCCACACATCAATAACCGTATCAAATCCACGACCATATTTTTCACGATGATAGGCAACATCTGAAGCGAAGTAGGTTGTTACTCCGTTCGAGCGAATCAAAACACGATCTTTATCATCACCAAAATCGGTGGTACGGAACCAAATAGCACCATCCAGCTCATAGGTGTAGCCATCACGAGTCAGCGCAGCAATCCCCTCTTTAACCAAATCACGATCATAAAGTGTCTGCTCGCTGTACCAATTATCAAACGTAATTCCAAATGTCTTTAAATCATCATCAATCCCCGCCCTAATAGCCTCTCCTCCCGAATGGGAAAAATGGGCAATGGCTTCCTGTTCAGGACAGGACAAAAAGGCTTCACCATGCTGCTGTTGTGCCTCAAGTGCAATGGTGCGGATATAGTCACCCTGATAGCAATCTTCAGGAAAATCGATCTCGCGACCAAACAACTGACAGTAGCGTAGAAAGATAGAACGCCCCAGAGTATCCATCTGGTTGCCCGCATCGTTAATATAGTACTCGCGCTGGACATCGAATCCTGCTTCTTGCAATACCGAGGCAACAGCATCACCTGTTGCGGCACCTCGACCATGACCTATATGTAATGGCCCAGTTGGATTTGCGCTAACAAATTCAACCTGTACGCGCCGCCCTGAACCAACATCGCTTTTCCCAAAAGATTCGCCCTGCGAATACACATCATCAAGAACAGCGTACCAGCTTTGCGGCTTAAGAAAGAAATTGACAAAACCCGGCCCAGCAATTTCTACACTTTCCCATATTTCGCGCTCTTGCTCTAACTTCTCCAACAAAATTTCGGCTATTTTACGCGGTGCCTTCTTTTCAGCTCTCGCCAGCATCATTGCAACATTTACGGCAAAGTCACCATGATCAGCACGCCCGGGAACTTCAAGGGTAAATTCAGGCATCTCACCAGAAGTAAGTGAGTTGTCATCATAACATTTCTGCAATGCGGCCCGAACCGCCTCAACCAATCTTGTTTTCATAAAAAGTACTTTCCTACCAATAAAAACAGGGGCCACAACACGCCCCCCATCTAAAAGTGATTATCAACATTTACTAAAAGAATTAACGTGGTCGCGGCAAAAATTGATAGACCATCTCTCCATCACGAACGAAGCTAAGCTTACCACGAGCAACCTGCTCCAAATAACGATCATCATTTTGCAGAGCTTCAACCTCTTTGTGCAACAGAAGATTGCCCACCTGAAGTTGATGAACACGCTCTACCAAGTGTGCTTGGTGCTGTCGCATTTGGTGCAAACGCAACGCACCCTTTTCACCAAAAACGGCAAAACTCAGCCCAACCAGTGCCACAATTGCCAAACAAAATGGACGCGATTTTATGGTCTGTTTTCTTTGATCGTCTGACGGTTCAGAAGTCATCGATTAACCACTGCTCAGGAAGAGATAAAATTAATGCACACACAACTCAACAATTACACAGTCTATTCCATCCATTTTTTTTGTTCAACCGTTTATTCCACCAACATTCGCCATCATTGAATTGTTCGTAAAAAAAAAATATACTAAGATCAAAGCTGAACAACTACAATAACTGTTCGCAACAAACAGATGGACGAACAAAGCTATGCCTCCCCCCTGACGGGGACACGGCAACATCAATGAATGACATAGACAACGGTACCTAAGGAAGGGGCCTTTTACATGACCACCGAAACTAAAAATACCCCAACAAGTGACAGCGCAGAATCAAACAAGACCATCCATCCACCACGCTACCATGTCATCATGCATAATGATGATTATACGACAATGGAATTTGTTATCGCGTTATTGCAAAAAGTTTTCCGTAAATCATCTCAAGAGGCAGCCCAACTGATGTTGACAATACACACCGAGGGTCAAGCAACCTGTGGTTGTTATCCCCATGAGATTGCCGAAACAAAGATTACTTTAGCCCACTATCATGCTAAAGAGGCTGGCTATCCCTTACGATGCAGCCTTGATGAGGCTTAGTCTTCAACGAGTCTCAACCAAGTTAACCCGCAACACCTAAAGAGAGAATTGCTTCGTGACATTTACAAAAGATGTTCAAATTATATTTTCATTAGCTGTGCAAGAGGCAAAACGTCGTCATCATGAATACTTAATGACAGAACACTTGCTCTACGCCATGCTTTACTCTGACGAATCAAAACAGATCATTATTAGCTGCGGTGGCCAAATTGAGATCCTGCGTGAGACACTAAATGACTACTTTACCACACAAGTTGAGAGCCTAGAGGAGACCGATCTTCTTGAGGATGAGATCCCCGAACAGACAGTTGCCTTGCAACAACTCCTACAAGATGCCATTGCCCATTGCTCAGCGGCAGGGAAGGAGAATGTGAACTCAGGTGATCTGTTGGTATCTCTATTAGCTGAAGAGCAAGGCCACTCAGCACAAATTTTAATCAATCAGGGTATAGACCGCCTCGATGTACTCAACTACATCTCCCACGGCACAACAAAACATCCACAATCGCAACCAGATGCAGACGAACAACAAGAAGAATCAACAAAGAAAGACGTATCCTCGAAAAAAACTGCCCTCGAAAGCTACACCACGGACCTACGTTTACGGGCCGAGAACAAGGAGATTGATCCTCTAATCGGCCGTGAAACAGAACTTCAAAGAACCCTACAGGTTCTTTGTCGACGCAGAAAAAACAATCCAATTCTTGTTGGCGAACCTGGCACTGGAAAAACTGCGCTCGCTGAAGGACTTGCATCGCTTATTATTAGTGCAGACGTGCCTCCCTTCATCAAGGAGACTCAGGTTTACTCTCTTGATATGGGTGCGCTCCTCGCGGGAACGAAATTTCGTGGAGACTTTGAAGAACGCCTTAAAGCCGTTCTAAATGAACTCGGCAAAGAGGATAAGCCAATTCTATTCATTGACGAAATTCACACAATTATCGGCGCTGGCGCGACAGGCAGTGGCACAATGGATGTTTCAAACTTACTTAAACCCGCCTTAGCCTCGGGGGAAATTCGCTGTATTGGTGCCACGACCTATGATGAGTACAAATCTCTATTTGAAAAGGATCGTGCACTGTCGCGACGTTTTCAGAAAATTGATGTTCACGAGCCGAGTGTTGAAGAAACAATCGAAATTCTTAAAGGCTTACGACAGAACTACGAAACCTATCACAACATCAGCTATAGCGATGAGGTTCTGCGCGCAGCGGCTGAATTATCTGACCGCTATTTAACTCATCGCCATCTACCCGATAAGGCGATCGATCTCATTGACGAAATTGGAGCCCGCTTACGGACCCAACAGTCGAAACGACGTACCATCAAGGTTGCAGATATTGAAGGCGTTGTTGCACAAATGGCACAAATTCCTCCACGCTCGGTTTCAAGAGATGATCGCAAGAGCTTGAACACTCTCGAAAAACGCCTCAAACGCAAAGTTTTTGGCCAAGAGAATGCATTAAAACTTGTTACGCGCTGCATCTTGAGAGCGAGAGCAGGCCTTGGTCACCCTGAGCACCCGATCGGTTCTTTTTTATTTGCGGGCCCCACTGGTGTTGGTAAAACGGAGGTAGCGAAACAGTTAGCAACAGAACTTGGCATTGCCTTTAATCGCTTCGACATGAGCGAATACATGGAGAAACACTCCGTTGCACGACTTATCGGTGCCCCCCCAGGTTATGTAGGCTTTGACCAAGGGGGATTGCTCACAGATGCTATCAGCAAAAAACCTCATACTGTTCTTCTGCTTGATGAGATTGAAAAAGCGCATCCCGATCTTTTTAATATTTTGCTACAGATCATGGATCACGGCAGCTTGACGGACAACAACGGCAAAACAGCTGATTTCCGTAATGTTATTTTAATCATGACAAGTAATGCTGGTGCAAGGGAGATGAGTAGCAGCGTTATTGGCTTTAACACCCATGACCACATTCAAAGCGGCACTCCAGATCAAGCCTTAGCAAAAACATTTTCACCTGAATTCCGTAACCGACTTGACGCAACGGTTATCTTCTCAGCTTTAAACGAAGGGGATATTCGCAATATTGTTGATAAGTTTGTCACTGAGCTCCAACAGCGACTTCACGAAAACAATGTGAGCCTCAACCTAAGTAGCGCAGCGCGAAACTACTTTGCTAAACACGGCTTTGATCCAAAGTTTGGTGCACGGCCACTAAACCGACTCATCGAAGAGAAACTCAGCGATCCACTCGCTGAAGCAATACTCTTTGGCTCGCTCAGCCAAGGAGGCCAAGCACAAATCGGCTGCCGTCATGATCAGTTAACGTTTGAATTTACGCAAAAATAACAAACCATGCCTATTTTTGCCCTCGATCATCAACTGATTTTCCCAGCCCCTCACCTCGCGGAGGAGGACGGATTGCTCGCTGTCGGTGGTGACCTTTCGCCACAACGGTTACTTCTCGCATACAGTTGTGGAATTTTTCCTTGGGGCCACCCCAGTGACCCATTGTTATGGTGGTCGCCTAATCCACGGTGCGTATTAACACCTAACGAGATCCACGTCTCGCACAGTATGGCAAAAAAAATCCGCCAAGGCCAATTCACCATTACCTTCAACCGCGCTTTTCAGCGCTGTATCGAACTGTGCGCCACAACTAATCAACGAGAGGCAGATACATGGGTAAGTCCCAAAATCATTGCCGCTTATACACGACTGCACGAAATGGGCTACGCACATTCAGTAGAATGTTGGCAACAAGGGGAACTTACTGGCGGCCTTTATGGCGTCGCCATTGGACACTGTTTCTGCGGAGAATCAATGTTTCACACTCGCCCAAATGCATCGAAAGCCGCTTTTATTGCCCTAACAACAAAACTTAAGGCAAAAGGGTTTCGTTTGATTGACTGTCAACTTCCAACAGCCCACCTTCATTCACTCGGAGCTTACGATATTCCACGAGAAGATTTTTTACAAAAATTGAACAATTGTGACGTGATAAAAAACGGAAAGATTGTTGCAGGAGATTTCATGTAAATTGGAGGGATATAGCGTAAAATCAACCAACACTCAACGGTATTGCAAATTGTGCTGTTTCTGCTCGCGAATATAGGCATCAATCTCTTCATTGGTGAGCATACCCTGCTCAACAAAATACTGACCAAAACGTTTTTGTAATTGACGCTGGTGACGCAACAACACCTGCACTTGAAACGCGGTTAAGTAACCAAGATCAACAGCCCGAGAACCAAAACGACCACGACGACCTGTCATACGATTAATCGCTTGAACATCTGAAGCGGACAACCAGCCCCACCGCTCTGCTAATGTACCCAAAATCGGCCGTTGGCGTCGTTGCCACACTAACGCCTCAATCATTTCAGCATAAGAGATCACACCACGATAGTAGAGAAACAACCCTGTCTCAAGTTGCCGCTTCGGCAAGCAGAATGGAGAATCTGCTGTTTCATAGGGATTGCTCCGAGTCGAACGTGAGCTGGACTGTGTTGGATTGGGTGTGTTAGTAGCCTGTTGTCCAAAACCAGCATTCCAATCCGCAGCAGACCAAATCTTCCTACTCTCAGCAGAGGAAAATGAATCCAATAATTTATACGCTTGGCTAACATCGCGAAACAACTCAGCGCGACGATCATATTCTTCAGGGGCTGCGCCCACCAAACGATCAGGATGAGTTTCCTTTGCCTTCCTTCTGTACGCCGACTTCACCCCACTCGGTTGAATATAGAACAGAAAATCACGATTGATCCGTAGATCGCCGCTAAATAGCACACGACACGCATCTAAGAGTTCTGTTTCGGCAAATGAAGACATGACCCATCCTAAGAATAAACAACAAGGGTAAACTTAAACCAACTCACTTCGCTAACTTGGTATTATACTGAAAACGGGGCAGAAACAAAGACAAATTGATCAAAAAAAAGAGGCTTCATCATTAAAATGACACGCATCTATGAACTATAATGGATGAAGAATCATGCAACCCATTGGTGACATTGAACAATCGCTATTCGACCCAATAAAGACGATATATGGTATAGCTGCAAAAATAAACCACTAAAAGTAGTTATTCAAGCATTCATTGCCAATTGTAGAAACATTAATAGCATTATGCTAGTCTGCATCAACACGGAGTACTCCATAAAGGAGAATTCCACTATTGGAGCCCGAATGAAAAACACCACCGAACAATTTTTTATCATAGTACCGCCCGGCTTTGAATCCGCATGCGCCAAAGAACTATCACAACTCACCGATGCGCCACTTACGTTGAGTCACGGCGGCATCACTTTTAAGGGAAAATTACGCGATCTTTATCTTACCAACCTATGGTTACGTAGCGCGAGTAGAATCTTAGTACGCCTTGACAATTTTAACTGTCGTGATTTTCCATCCCTCTACCGTAAATCATTACGACTGCCTTGGGGCCGCTTTATTCAGCCCGGTCGGCCATTAAGCCTGCGTGTGACCTGTCGCGGTTCCCGCCTTATTCACAGTGACCGTGTGGCCGAAACAATCGAAGATGCCATACATAAAGCTCTCGGCACAACAGCAGCGGAACACAACAATAATCAAGAACAACAAACAATTTTTGTCCGCATCGATAACGATCAGTGCACCATCTCTATGGATAGCAGTGGCGAGTTACTACACAAGCGCGGTTATCGCGTTAAATCCACAGCTGCCCCCTTACGCGAAACCATTGCAGCAGGATGCCTACTTCATTGCAACTGGAGCGGAGAGACTCCACTATGGGACCCATTTTGTGGCTCAGGAACCTTCCCGATTGAAGCAGCCTTGATTGCAGCAAATATTCCACCAGGTAGGCAACGCAGGTTCTCTTTTATGAACTGGCCGGGCTTTCGTCAAGGGCTATGGAATACTCTGATTGCCGAAGCAAACAAGTTAAAACGTGAGGTAAAGGTGGCAATTTGCGCTAGTGACCTAAGTGAAGAAGCTCTTACCTTTGCTCACCTTAACGCAAGACAAGCAGGTGTTGAGAGTATGATTCACTTCCATCAACAAGACGCCTTCACCCCTTACCCACAATTCATTGAAGGATTAATAATTTGCAACCCTCCCTATGGTGAGCGCTTGGCATCAGATTTATCTCCACAAAAACTTCTTAAAAAACTAACAGGGCAATTCAAGTCTCACGATAAAATATCAACAGCCATCCTGTTGCCACAGGATAAACAGATGCCACATGATCCCCTCATAACACTTAGCAATGGTGGCTTAGATGTTGCTCTTTACTCAACAATAAAAAGCCGCACCCAATAGTTGGTGCGGCTTTTTAATTTAAACATCACAGAGAGTGTGCCTATTCGGAGGCGAAGCTACTGCCAACATGGCCAACATTACCAATACCACTTAGAGCAAAAGTAAACATAATCTCTTCATCTTCTAAACGATCCCGATAGCTAACAAAAAGACTCCAACACTGAGCACGGTATTCGAGGCTAATAAGGTTTTCCAACCGTTGCTTATCACCAAGGTCGTAACGATACTGATACTTTGCATACACTGGTTTCAGCCAATCAACATCAAGTGTCGCCGCTAGGTACTCTGACGCATTGTTCGCTAAAACTGAATTATCTTCGGTATAACGGTATGAGACAGAAACACCAACATCGTCTGAATATCGCGCACCTGTTTCTGCGTTAAACTTGGTGAACTGGTTTCGATGTGGATCATAACTTAAATCGACATCCACCACCCATTCCTGCGTTGGCCGTATAATCAATTCAGTACGGATATCGGAGAAACGATCCTTGCCCTCTTTCTCTTCACGATCTCGTCGACTAAGCCAAAAATCGTAGCTTTGGGACAAACGCAGATAGCCAAGTTCTCGATAGCTGGGACGATTACCATCAACGACAAAACGACCAATAAATCGATTTACCAGAGCATATTCCACTTCATTTTTATTCTCGATACGGTCTCGTGAGTCAAAATAGGGCAGATCACCCTGTTTAGTATTCGGTGTGTAATAATAATCGACCTCGGGTTCAATGCTGTGTTTAAGCTTGGTTAAGCCCTCTTTACGACCGAAATCAAAAACACGGGAAACTCGGCCAGAGAAACGGGTAGAGAAATCAATATTCTCGGCATGTTCAAAGCCAGGCCCCTCTTTTGATGTCCAATACAAGCGCTCGCGGTAGCCAACCTCAGGTTCAACTTCAAGAACATTTCCCGGCTGAAAAAAAGCAGACAGAGTCGGGCGCATGTCAACACGCTCCCCCTTAAGGCCTTCACGACGCCAAAAATAGGTTGAAGTGGAGTCGAAGCTAAAATAGAACGGGCTCTTGCCAAGTCGGGTACGGTTGTAATCAAGCTCAATTTCGGGCAAGCGTTGCAAAGTGTGATCGTTATCAGCATCAAGCTCAAGGTCTTTAGTATACAGAATTTGTCCTGTTAGTGACAGATTCCCCCAGCGCCGACTCAAAGCAATGGTTGATTCCACTTCGTCTTTATCATATTCTTCGGCAATCTCGCCAAAATCTTCAAAATACTCACGATCACTGACATATTCAACATCAGCACTAAAACGCACATCTCCAGCTAGCGTTCCAAGGTGATCCCAGCGATATGCAAAACGGTCATCGAGATCACTATAATTTGAATCACCAGTACTAGAGACATAATAGATATTAGCAACACCCTCGTTATCATCACCAAAGATATAGCGATATTTCAACCCCGTTCCAAAGCCCATGTCCGAAAAATAATCAACATACAGTGTAGCGTCCATATTTCGACCAAGAACTTGGTAATAAGCGAGAGATAGTTGACTTCCGCGCTCTGTTGAAAAACCGAACATTGGCAAAAGAAAGCCTGACTCTCGTTTATCACTCACTGGATAGGCAAGATAAGGGATATATAAAACAGGAATATCGTGAAGATAAAATTTGACGTGTTTTGCGCAGGCAAAGCCACCAACCGTAACATTGAGATCTGTGGCCTTAAACTTCCACGCTGGAACATCGCCATCGCAGGTGGTAAAGGTACCATTTTTAATCCGATAACTTGCTTCACCAAGCTTACTAATTTCATCGCCGGCGATGTGGAAATTGTAGGCAGTAAAGAAGGCATTCGCATACTGCGCAACACCAACACCAGAGTTAATATTAACATTCATCGACTCGCCAGCAAGAGTGCCATCAGGATCCTCAAGCACAGCATTTCCTGACGCATCGGCATCTCCCGTCAAGGTATTGTAATGGACCTGATCAGCCTGCAATCGGGTTTGATCTTGTTGGAGATCAACCTGCCCCTGTGCTGAATATGTTGAAGTGGCCTTATCAAAATCGAGCTCATCGGCCTGAATAGACACCGGACTATCGCTCTGATCAAAACCACCAGCGCTGACCGAAGTAACCAGAAGGGAAATAAGAAACATCCCCCCAACCACAAGACAATAACCATACTTCATAGCATGCATAATGTTATTCACCTACAGAGATCAAATATTCACGACAGGCTGCCACCAAAAATAACGAACCAGCAACAACAACAATTTCCCCATCTAAACAGTCTTGCCTTGCAGCTTGTACAGCCAAGCTGATCTTACGATAATTTTGCACGGAGCCGCCATTGGCTTCAATATACGCTTGCACAGTAGCAAGAGAATAAGGTTCTTCAACAGGTGGATCAACGCCATAAAATTTTTCAGTCAACGGCAGGATGATATCGAGTATTGCAGGAACATCCTTATCGCTTTTAAACCCACCGATCCACCGGATATGAGCCACACCTTGAGAGCGTAAATAGTCAACCAAAACGCGAGCGCCTGCGACATTATGGGCACCATCAAGAAGTACAGCAGGTTGGGAGCTTGGCCACCACTCAAGTCGCCCGGGCCAACACGCCTGAGTAACCCCTAGACGCACAGATTCAGCCGAAACAGCAAAATCATGAGTGCGAAGAACCTCTAACGCCATCAGGGCTGTAGCGGCATTATCACCCTGATGGTGACCAACTAACTTCGGCTTTAATGCAGACCAAGAATGACAAGGCGTAGTCACCGTTAACTCATCCGCGCACCAGAAGCTGGTAAAATGGTCACCAGCAAGCCACACTTCACTCTGCTCTTTAGCAGCAATATCAATCAACACCTGTAGCACTGTGTCTGGTTGCCGGCCAACAACCACGGGCGTATTGGGTTTGATAATACCACCTTTTTCAGCAGCAATTTCAGAGAGATTTGTCCCCAAGTGCCCAATATGATCATAACTTACGGGTGTGATTACAGAGACGAGGGGTTGCACAACATTTGTTGCATCGAGGCGACCACCCATCCCCACTTCAAGCAAAACAATATCCACCTGGTTGCGGGAGAAATACAGTAAGGCTAATGCAGTGGTAAATTCAAAAAATGTTGCAGGGCATTGTTTATTTTTGTCACGAAGCTCTTTAACAAGATCGGTTAATTCACCGTCGGATATAGGGTTACCGTCAATGGTGATCCGCTCGTTAAATTCATGTAAATGGGGCGAGGTATAAGTCCCAACACGGTAGCCCGCGTGGGTCAGAATTTCACGCATAAAGGCGCAAACAGAACCTTTACCGTTGGTGCCAGCCACGTGGACAATCCCATAATCATTTTGTGGGTTGTCCACGGACTGCAAAAGTTCATAGCTATTTTCGAGACCAAGCTTAATCCCGAACATCTGGAGCCCGTAAAGAAACTCCAATATGTCTTGGTTTGCCATATCAGTTCTTCGTAAAAATTCGCAACACCTGTGAAAGGCGTGCCTTCATCTCTTTACGGCGAACAATCATATCAATCATTCCATGCTCAAGTAGGTACTCCGAGCGCTGAAATCCTTCAGGAAGCTTTTGACGAATTGTTTGTTCGATAACACGTGGCCCAGCAAAACCTATCAATGCACGAGGCTCAGTCA
>Ga0193956_1000590_pt1 | contig 16109 bp, 10 predicted proteins | sample BB_7_MG_FD_140358 | JGI IMG/M metagenome (GOLD analysis project Ga0193956, IMG submission 140358) | Microbial mat bacterial communities from the Broadkill River, Lewes, Delaware, United States - BB_7_MG | ecosystem: Environmental > Aquatic > Freshwater > River > Microbial mats | place: USA...
AATTTTAACTGATCCGCTATCCGCTTGCCATATTCGACAGATTGTACGCATTAGTGTTGATTTTCCGGCACCATTAGGGCCGACAACACCATGTATTTCTCCTGATGCAAAGTCGGCACTTATATTGTCCAAGATCTTTTTATCGCCAATGCTATAACACAAATTGCGGATCTGAACGATGGAATCGTTCGTCATTAACTCAGCTCCTGCTGGCGCAATCGAAACCGCCACGCTAGCGGTAACGTAAATTTAGCGGGTAGGGCCATAAAAAATGCCACACCTACAATGGTGAACATGAGTGGACCATCCAATTCGACACCCGACAAGCCAGAAATTGCCGTGGTTCCCCACAACATTACCATACTTGTCACAAGATGGATATTCTGTGACATGGCATGAATGCCCCAGAAGTTTCGCGATAATTTTTTTTGTGATTCATTGCGTAGTTTTATCTCAATCAACTTAAACCACAGACGCCCTTCAATAATTTGAGCAGCGCCACTGAACAGGTGATGGAGAAGGTAGAGAAGAATGAGAACATAGCCACCAGAACGATTGCCAGCAAAAAAATATTCAAAAATTGGTGGATAACACAGGACCAAAAAAATGATGCCTAGCGATTCACCCAAGGCCACGACAACCATGCCGCGGACTAAGCTACGAATTTGAATAAAGCGATTGGTGATGGTTTCAACGTAATCGATAAAGCTAGAAATACGCGCATTGCTGATCACCACAATGGCAGGGTAGATGTATTTCGTTAGCACACCCATGATCGCCGCAACTTTGTATTGGCCCTCAGCCATACTAAACATACTGTAAAGAATTGCTCCCTCAAGGATGCTTTTAGCAATATTGAACAGTAGGTTGCCTAGTTCTCCGTAACGGTAATAGGAAACAGTTGATAAGGCATAACACCATAACTGTATTTTATGTATGAGATCACCCGTTAACGAGAGTCGAGCATGAGGTGGATGGGAAGTATTTGCAGATGTCTCTGACATAAATAAACCTTCCTTGCGCGAGATAATACAATGGTTAATTCATCTATGAGACTGTTGGATAGTGCAATCAGCAACAGCACTATCCGACAAGCTCTTAGTGAAGTGACATGTGAGTAGGGATGAGGTTTGTCGTTGTACAACCTTTGATCAGCTGAAGTGAAACTCCAGCTGATCAAAGGCTTTAAGCAATTTACATTTTGTTCATAATCGCTACAGTTTCACGAGCTGCATCTTTAGGTGCAAGACCTGTATCAGAGATACCGGAAACAACTTTTACTGAGTCGTGGTCCATTGTACCTGGCTTACACCAAACATCTTGACTGCCTGGTGCAACATAGGCAGAGAATGCATGGTGACCAGAACCTGGGCGCTCACCAATGATGTGAACAACAATGCCTGATTCACCACAGTTGGTGAAGATGTTCTCGCCAACTTGATATCCAGCACGTACACGGCCACCAGTGATAACGATATTTTCTTTCGCTACACTGAAACCTGAAGCCTTGAGCAGCTTACGCATCTCTTTTAGGTATGGCATGAGGTGACCTTCATCCATAACAGCTTTGGAGTTAAGACCATCAGAGATAGCAAATACAACATCAGGAGAGTTGTTACCCCAGCTGTTGCGAAGCTTACCAAGAGTTGCAACCGCATCAGCACTGAGGATTTCACCTTTAGATGGAGCTGAGATGTAATCTTCACGGTCATGAACGGTGGTTTTAATTGATACCGCATTAGGGATTGAAGAGATGAAGTTGTCTGTCATCTCTGTCCAGAGGCTTACTTTTGCATCATCGTAAACTTCGTGAACTTCTTTATCCAATTCAGGATTAAGATCCCAAATGTTTTCGCCATAACCCATGGCTAAATCAACACCATGACTTAGAACTGTGTCGATTTCATTTTGTGCTTCAGCATAGATCGCTTCTTGACTGCGGGTGTCGCCTTTAGCTAGCTGGAACTGGTAGTAAACCCACTTGATGTCGCCGAAGTGCTCTGTTGGTTTGCCATAAGAATCAATAACCTGAATCTTTTTGAAAAAGTCCCAGATTGGATCATTAACTTTAAAGTCAAACTGCTCACGTAGACGTACATGATCTTGATACTGTGTTGTTAAGTAGCTGAGCATTGGATCGTTACGAGTTGGCAGTGCCATCAAGTAAGCTGGGTTCGCTGGAGCAATTTGATCTTGACACCAAGCGAGATCATCCAATGTTACAGGCATGTGCAAGGTAGAGCAGATATCAAGACCTAAGTTCAGGCCGTGTAATTTACCCATAGCGATATCTTCGAGGCAGCAACGAACGAGTTGCTCACGAGTTTTGAAAACCTCAGGACCAATGAAACCAGCAACGTCATTGAGGTGAACCCAAGCGCCATTACCTTCAGTTTGACCCGCAGCAACATACTGCTTTAATGCACGAGCAAAACCGTACTTACGTGATTCGTGAACCACCATGTCGAAACCGTGGCCATGACCGTTAGTAAAGTCAGCGCCTTGGCCTGTTTCAAAGTACAGACCATATTGACCTTTACGCCCCTTGGCATAATCGATCATCCCTTGAATTGTGAGGTCAAAAGTCTTGTTCGCACTTTCAGTACCTGCAAGAGATTGGAACCATAGCGCGGTTGAACCAGGATGGCTTTTTTCGACTGCTGCTTGAACGTCGATATGCGCCAGAACACACCAAGGCATATCTTTTTCGAGGCCAAATGTGGTCAGCATATCTTTAAGCTGAAGTTCAACTTTAAGAACCGATTCTTCTGTACTATCAACTGGGTTTGTACCGAGAACTTGATCGCCAACTGCGAAAGCCCAAGCGTTGAGAACTTGCCATTTGATATCGAGAGGATCATCAGTAGGTGAGTTAGGCTGAATACGAGCACCTAAGTAACCCTTTGCACCGAGGTTGCTGCCGGGAAGTGCTACAGAGAGTTTAGAGCCGAGAGCAATCAACTCTTGGTTAGACATCAACTTAACAACGCAACCAATGACGTCACTATCAAGGCCATACATGATGCTTTTGATCGCTGCTTCGTCACTTGCGAGTAAAAATGTTTTCAATTGACCAACGGTCCAGCCTTTAACTTGTTGATATTGAGCGAGATCGATGGTGTCCCAGATTAACTTTTGCACGCCATCTTCAAATAGAACATTGTCGTGAATAAAGCTGATGGATGTGTTGGCGAGCAGCTTACGAGCATTTTCACGAGAACGCTCATCGTCAGCAGCAACACCGATGGTCTCATCACCCTCTTTAAATGCATTGGCTGCGCCAATAATTTGCTTATAGAGAGTTTGATCTAGGGTGCCTTTGGTGCGCACAACATACTGACCAACGTCTTCACCCGCCTTGATGGTCGGAATGGATACGGCGCCAGCAAATCCAGCTACGAGCAGTACGAGGCTCATGGCTCCGCCAACTGCTAGTTTAAATGTCTTTACCATTGATTCTACCTCCTTGAGGTTATTAGGCAGGATTGCGGTCTTTCCCCACCTTGCGATCTGTAATACTAGAAACGGAGGATCCGCGATCCCCGGCTGATTAAAAATAACCGCCTAACGCCCTTTGGTCGCCGTTTCCCACATCTCGTTAAATGCTTTTTCAGTTTCTGGGCTCATGACTCGCCACAGTGCAACCGTTTTAAAGTACTCGTTATCGCCTACATGGAACATTGCTATCTCTTTGGCATTCAATAGATTGCCAACACTGACTATCGCAGGGCTAACCCCTTGTTCCGTGACCACATCAGCTTGCTGCTCAGGCTCGAGCATGAAATTGATCCACTCTTCAGCAAGGCGTTTGGTCATCCCTTTAGCTGAGCTGGTGACATACCATGCATCAACCCAAGCTGTACCACCCTCTTTAGGTGTTGCAATTAACCAGTTGCCACCATCAATATTTGCTTGTTGAGCGGCAAATCCCCAGGTTGTTGCTAATGATAGCTTTGGGAATTCTTTAGGATTTGCTGCGCCATCCCAAAGAGTTTTTGCATTTTGGCCGAGGAAGTTTAATTTGCTCTGAATCTTAGCCCGATCAAGTTTGTCGATATCAAAGATTTCATCGTAGCTATAACCCATTGATAGCGCAGTGATCCAAACGTTGACCATTGGGAAGTTGTTGTTTGCTGTGTATTGACCTCTGTACTGAGGCTCCCACAAAACATTCCAACTTGTTGGTGTGCTTTTAACCACGTCAGCATTGTAAGCCAAGCCGTAAGGGCCGCAGTTGTACGGTACGCCATAGCGTTGACCTGCATAAATTGGTGTGGTGTCTTCGAGGAATACAGGCAACAATTTTTTCATGTTTGGAATGTTAGCTGGATCCACTGTTTGAAAGAGTGGATTCGCCGTATCGAAGCCATAAAATTGTGGTTTCTTAGGCAGTTCGTACGGTGGAGAGATGAGGTCAGCTGTGCCGTTTTTCGCGGCAAGATAAAATTCATCTTGATCTGTTGGATTGGTGATCTCTAGCGTAACGTTGACACCAAATTTTTCTTTAACCAGTGTTTTAAAGGCATCGGCGTAAGGTGCGGCATAACCCGCCCAGCAATTAATTCTGAGTACTTCACCTTCAGAAGGAGCAGGAGCTTCTTCTGGTGCCTTTGACATGGCAAAAACCGGTGCAGTGAATAGCGCTGCGCTGATCGTCAAGGCCACAATTTTTACGAGTTTACGCATCCTGATTCTCCTTTTCTGCGTTATTGCAGGGAACAGAAACGTAGCGCCGATCTATGTTTTCGGCGCTACGCAGTAAATCGAAGTTTACATAGAGAAAGATAGGCCAGACATGAGCCATGCTTCGTTCTCGTCATTAAGATCGTTATCACGAATGCCATCGAAAGTTACACAGTAGTTAGCTGAAACATACATAGCTAAACTGTGACCTAGGTCAAATGATAAACCAACTGTTACAGGAAGGTCGGATGCGCCGTTCACACCGTCTGTGTAGTCCATGTAGGCAAAGCCAACGCTCCCAAATAATTCAACGTGCTCATTTAATGCTGTAGCACCATCAATTGACCATTTCGCGTAAATACCGTCAGCATAATCACTATCAAAGTTGTAGTAGGCGTAAATGCTTGTAGAGAAGTAATCGTTAAGAGCAAGACTTACACCACCGTAAAATTCTTGATTTTCTTTTACACCGCCGTCCCATGCACCATCAGGAAGGTAATAATAGATATAGCCAAGCTCGAAACTTACGACTTCGCTAAAATCATAGGTAAGATAACCAACGTAATCAAACTCATCCCAGTCATTATCACTATCCAAATCGGAACCGTAGTCACCATCTATCAAGCGATAATCTGCCCAAACAAGGCCATGAACTGCCAATTTATCAGTGATCGAAAAACCAGCGTCAACCCATGGTTGAACTGCTGCATTGTCGTCACTGATTAGATCCATACCACGCCAAATGTAACGGCTGGAATAATCGACTCCCACATCAAGGCTGAACTTATCGCCAGCTAGAGCTGTTCCGCTCAAACCAACTACCATTAACAGCATCAGTGCAATTTTCTTCATCCAATTACCTCCCATACTTTGTTACCTCCTAAGTTCTCTAGATTGCTAAATCCGTGTAACACCGTTGTTACAACGTTTTTTGTGCGCTGTGATTTTTGCCAGAATCAATTGTTACTGGCTCAATTACATTATCTATACGTCTATTGAGCATGGAATATGCCAAAGTATAGCGCAGTTATTGTGTTTGTCACGAAAACGCCACTAAATCAGCTGTATACGGAAACACTATTGTAGTTTCACTATATTTTTATAAACAGAAGAAGGGCAGGTGGTGTGCTGTACGGATTTGAAACAGCTGTATTACATTGGAGCAAGAAGCTTTAATTTATTTAGGAGGATAGTTCAGTCGTTATAGGGGCTGCTAAAGGATTGGAACCATTGGAAGCAGACTTGATAGTCATAAATTGGAACGGATAAGGTGAAAGTACTAAGGCACGGATAAAATATCCGTGCCTTAGTTAAATTATTGTTTTTTAGATCGAATTGGATAACCCCAAATAGCAATTAACCACAAATGACCCGTGAAATATCAAGATCAAATTCTTTTATTTTTCGGTAGATGGTATTACGGCTAATTCCAAGCATCTGCGAAGCCTGAACGATATTGCCCTCGGCTTGTTCTAACGCTTGAATAAGCAAATCTCTCTCCATATCTTTGAGCGGCCGAACTGGGCCACCGTCTGAGTTGTTTTCTTCTTGAGCAATGTAGTCGAGTTCCATCAATTCAGGCGTTAATACGCCATCCTCGTCGACCATATTAAGGGCACGCTCTAATGCATTTTCAAGCTCACGAATATTTCCCGGCCACGGGTGCGCACGACACGCTCGTAAAAATTGCTCAGAAATTTTAATGTCACGACGACCTAATCGAGTTGATAGTTTCTTAACGAGATACTCAACGAGTAACGGTATATCGTCTAATCGCTTTCGTAGTGGTGGAATCTGTAACATAATAACATTGAGTCGATAATAAAGGTCCTCACGAAAATTTCCCGCTGCCATCTCCTGTTTAAGATCTTTATGAGTTGCCGCTAGAATACGAATATTGACAGGAATCTCGGTTGAAGAACCAATTCGTGAAACTCGTCGTTCTTGAATAACTCGCAGCAGCTTAACCTGTGTGTACATTGGCATATCGCCAATCTCATCGAGGAATAGGGTGCCGCCGTCTGCTTCTTCAAACTTACCCGCTTTGCCACCTTTTGCAGCACCTGTAAATGAACCATCAACGTAACCAAACAGTTCGCTTTCGATTAAGGTTTCAGGTGTTGCACTACAGTTAATGGCAACAAATGGCTTGTCGCGCCGAGAACTCAGAGTGTGAATGCTTTGTGCAAACATCTCCTTTCCTGTACCACTTTCACCATAGAGTAAAACAGTAGAAGGGCTTTGTGCTGCGATACTCGCTCGGCGTTTAGTTTCTTTTATCAGCGGACAATTGCCAATAATATCATCAACATTGTAACGCGCCGGAAGTGGAATAATAACTCGGCGTGGTTGATGTTTTGTCCCTTTTTCGTAACTCTTAAATACCGCCACAGCACCAATGCAATTACTAAAGTCATCATGAAGTAAACGGCCAGAACTGTAGAATTTACGGTTGTTTTTTTCAAAAACGACCTCTTGATTTTCATAACTGGTTCCAGAACTCAAAAGGCCTAAAATTGGTGTCGCTTTGCTTAGAATTTGGCTGACGTGGTAACCGATTGCATCATTGGCTGTTATGTTAATCATGCGTGCTGCTGCGTCATTTATTTGCGTGACCATTCCTTTTGTATCGACGGTCATTAAGCCTTCAGACATGGTGTTAATAATTGTTTCTGAATATTTATATGCTGAAAAAAGCTTATGGTTGGCACGATGCAAACGGAATTGGTTTTCGATTGCATTCGCTCCAGCGACCACCATTCCTAACGTATGATCATTTGCATGGTGATACTCACCTGTCATATTCAACACACCAATTAATTTCCCATTTGGGTCAAAAATTGGCGCAGCAGAACATGTCATTAAGTGGTTTGTTTCACAGAAATGTTCAACAGCGTGGATATGCAGTGGGCGACGTTCGACTAAACAAGTACCAATAGCATTGGTACCCTTGTATGTTTCACTCCAGTTCGCCCCAGCACACATCTGTTCCTCAGATGGGTCACAATGGTCAGTCTTGTCTCCCATAACCGATAGAACATAACCATCTTGATCAGCCAGAACAACTTTGAAGCCTGATTCACGAACAAAATTGTAGATGTTTTTCATCGTTGGCAAGGCAACACTAATCAGGTCCTTAAACTGGGCCATTCGTTGTTTAAGGTCTTTAGGGCTTATTATTAGTTGTCGGTCGTGATAAGGATCAACATTTAGTTTGCGGCAGCGTTGCCATGAGCTAGCAACATAAGGTCGTATATCTTTAGGATTGACGAGATTATGGTTAGCATATTCGGCCCATGTTTTACGCATCATTTGTAAGTTTTCTGATGTCATAATAGTCCTCTTTCTTGACAACGTTAGTAACTTTTAAATCAACCAACGATTCCTTAGAATGGTCATTCTATTTCTCTCATTATAATACAATCCAGAGTGATTGTCTCAACTATTTTTGTTCTGGTTTAATTTCAGTAAGTTAGTGAGTAAAATAAGGAGAAAAAAGTGGGATATGGAGTAGTTGGAAATTACCTGACGCGTTAACATATTGTTGTTACGAAGAAATTTTCCTAATGTTCTTTGGTGGCTATAATGTGGGGGTATGATGATTTTGTCGATGATGTTCGTAATAAGTGCTAGGTTTTAATCATGTTCGGTTTTAATTAGGGCAGTTCTCGACCTGTTCCTGTGACACAGGTGGGCTGTAATAATAGCCCTGACCATAATCACAACCAATGTTGGTTACTGCTGCGGCAATCTCTTCGCTATCTATAAATTCAGCGACCACCTTCATTTGCGACCGGTGGGCAAATTGAACGATTGAAGTGATAAGCTCACGGGTGCGGTCATCTTTATTAATCTCTTGTACGAGGCTGCCATCGATTTTAATAACGTCAGCTTTAACTTGAGTAAGATAAGAGAAGTTCGAATAACCACTACCAAAATCATCAATAGAAATTTGGCAACCAAGCCCTTTTAAATAGTCAATGGTGTCGAGTGCTTGATCGTAATTCTGAATATTTTCTGTTTCAACAATTTCTAAAACAAGGCGTTCAATCACATCGTATCGCTGAGCTGTATCAACAATAAGTTGTACTGTTTCTTCGCGAAGTAAGTCATCTACTGTAAAATTAATTGAAAAATGACATTTTTTATTTTTAAAAAATGAGCAGGCCTGTTCAATCATTGCGTGGGTCATGTACACATAAAGATGTGTTTGTTTCAGTATTGGCAGAAATAAACCTGGTGGTACGGGATTGCCTTCAGTATCAATGAGGCGCATGAGGGTTTCGTATTTACATGTTCGGCCACTGGCAAGATCGACAATTGGTTGATAGTACGCAACAAGACGACCATCAATAAGAGCTTGCTGAACGGTATCGATCCAGTAAATTTTTTGTTTATATTCGTCACTGTTCGCCAGCTTATCGTCATACATTAGTAGTTGTTTGGCTTGGCGTTTTGCTTCCTTAAGGGCGATGTCGGCACAGGTTAGTAAATTGTTTTGGTTGCAGGCTATTCCTGTTGTTAATGACACGGGAATCTCTGTCGCATATTCATCATCAAGTTGAAATTTTTGTTGCGAAAATTGTTTGAAAAATTGAGAGAGTTTTTTGCTGAGATGATCATTCTCAGGAGACAACACACCAAATATATCGGCATTTAGACGATACAGTTTCGCATCTGTTCCACCAAAATACAGTGACAGTGCCTCGCTAATATGTTTGAGGATTTTGTCGCCAGTCTCTGTGCCGTAGAGCTTGTTAGCGCCATGAAAGCTGTCCATGTCAATGAGTGCCAGACAGAGTGGTGCATCGGTATTGTTGATGTCGTTCATCAATTTAAAACGACTACCAAGTGCTGTTAATGTATCTGTCGAAAAGGCGAGTTGTAATTGTTCCCTTTTCTCCAATAACTCGGTGATGTCATAACGAGCAGCAATATATTCAAGAATTTCGCCATGATCATCGGTGATCGGCATAATCACTTGTTGGGTATAAAAAGGTTTGCCATTTTTGCCAAGATTTTTTGAAGAACCACGCCAGACGTTCCCTGATTGGATAGCGTCCCAAAGCTCTTTAAATACCTTTTTGGGTGTACTCGGGTGGCGAAATAGATTGTGCGGTTTACCCAGCATCTCAGTTGCTGTGTAGCCAGTAACTTGCTGAAAGGACTTGTTTGTATAGGTTATTCGCCCAGACAGGTCTCCCTTAGATACCATACATGAGAGATCGAGCAATTTCTTATATTGATGCAACTCATGCATTTTTTCTTGCCGTGTTTTTTCAAGTAGACGAATGTGTCGGTTCACATAATGGGCAACGGCTAAACCAAACAGTAGATTAACAATTAGAAGCCATAATCCTCGACGTATTTTATCGTGCGATTCCTTATTGGCGGCTGCAATCCCTTCGCTGAGTTGTTGCTTGTGTTCATTGAGATAAAAGCCTGTACCGATGACCCAATCCCACGGGGCATAGTAGGCGACGTAAGCAAGTTTTTCCTCAATGGCTCCGTCACGAGTTGGATTATGGTACTCGTAGGTATGAAAAACGTTCCCTTTGGTTTGCGATAATTTCTTTAGTTTGCGGGCAAGTTCGGAATCAGATAAAGGAAGTTTTAGATGGGAAAAATCGTCATGAACAGGAGGTTCATGAAACGCGTTCATTGCCATTCCATCATTGTGGTCGATTAGATAATAGTAGCCATAGTGATGTTCTCCGTACCGTTCTTGAGAAAGTTCTTTAGCGAGTTGCAGTTGTAATTGTTGGGTGGATTGTTTGAGATCAGTACTAACAATAATCACGCAATCTATTGATGGTAGATATTGTGCGGCATAAAGGATTGATCTATCAGCATGAGGTGAATAGGGTGTGTCTAGCCCTTGCCATTGTAGCTCATTTTTACCTTGGCTACGATTGACGAGTGATTGCACCTCGGCTGTAAGTGTGGTGAGTTGATGTTCTACTGCGTTGGCAGAAACACCTTCTATTGCTTGTTGTTTATTGATTAATTGATAGGTCGTTGAGCTACTCGGTGAACCATCTAACGCGAGGAGCAGTTTGGTTATATGTTGTCCAGGCGACAAGTCAAGATTCGAAAGAGATGTGCTAACACGTTGAACGAGTGTGATTTTTTCTTTAAGATCTGCTTGGATTTGTTTGAGGTGCTGCTGGCGATGTATCTCTACATGTTTCACCACACGGGCTATGTTGTCTTGAATGAGTTGTTTTTGTTGGTCAATATAGCGCGCTTGTACTCGTTTGGCATTGTTCTCCATCACCGATAACGGTTCAAGAATGAGATAATATCCAACACTTACCGCTAAGAAAGTGCAGGTGAGCACCGTAGCAATTAGATTAATGGTGGTAATTTTTAATAAAGGTTTCATGGTGTCATCACATAATTAAAATAATATATATTAGAATTATACAGGCTCTATGCTGAAACAACAAGTTAATCCTCTATTGGGTGATTTTGGGGTAATTCTAGTTATTGTGATATACAGGGTGTGTAAATGTTAGGGTTGGCATCATTTAATGATGTTTTCGGGTTGAGATGGCGAAAGATGGTGGAAAATTAGATTGAATGTTTATATGATCCCGATCATGAAAAATTTAACAGGACGACAAATTAAAATAAAAATTATCTTACCCGCTGTGATCATTTTCTTAACTGGATTGGTTTTGGTCATTGCAGGTACATTTTACATGCAGAGTCGACATTTAAATCAAGATGTATTGGCTGTGTTGGATAGTACCGAGCGTCTTTATCGATCACATCTCGATTCTGATATGCAAATGATGGAAGGTGCTCTGCTTTATATTAAGGATGATAAAAGGGTACAGCAAGCATGGCTGAATAAAGATCGCCACCTGCTTTATGAGTTGTGCCGTAAAAACTTTGCGTCCCTTCAGCAGAATCAACGTATTACGCATCTTTATTTTACCGATTTAGACAAAAAAGTATTTCTTCGTGTACATAACCCAAATAAGTTCGGCGATACGTTAGACCGTTACACCACCAATGAAGCGTTACGAACGCAGAAACGTTCTGTCGGAGTTGAGTTTGGTATCCACCATAACTTTACCTTACGCAATGTTCATCCTTGGTTTATCGATGGCAAAATGGTGGGTTTTGTCGAAATGGGTGAAGAAATTGACCATTTGTTACCACATGTTGCTGATCTGCTAGGTGCACAGGTCTTTGCTACGTTTGATAAATCTTTGTTAAGTCGTGAAAAATGGGAAAAAGGGATCAGGTTATATGGACATGACACGCGCTGGGATATTCTTGAGCACAGTGTAGTGATTGGTAAAACAATGGAGAAAGTTCCCGCTGATTTGGATCCTTATTTAAATCGTCAAGGAGACACTGAAGGGGATCTGTTTAGTGTTGAAGATGGCACGATTGAGTATTTAGGTGGTTACGTCGAGTTACACGATGTTAGTAATAAGAAAGTTGGCAAGCTTGTTGTTATAAAAGATGTCACACAAAATCGTAATGAGGTTTTGCGTTATGTATTCTTTATTTTTATTGGCGGCGTGACACTGTTTGTTGTTGTCATATTTATTGTTGTTACTTACGTAAATGTCATAAGTGGCCGTTTGGATTATTATCATCGTCAACTTAAAGATGCAGCTTACATTGATTCGTTAACAGGAATTGGCAATCGCCGCTATTTGATTGATCGAAGTAAGATGTTTTTTATTGAAAAACAGACTGGTGTCACTTTTTTGCTCGATATTGACTTATTTAAAAATGTCAATGATCAATATGGCCACGATCATGGTGACGAGGTGTTAAAAAGGTTTAGCACCGAGATTGAAAACTTTGTTCGTCAGGGTGATATCTTCGCTCGATTTGGTGGCGAAGAGTTCGCTGTTCTGTTGCCCGGATGTCAGTTAGATATAGCATTAGTAAAGGCTGAAAAAATTCGACAAGCGATTGAGGCGTTAAAAATAGATAGTCCTCTAGGCTTGATCGAAATTACGGTGAGTATCGGTGTTTACGAAAATAAAGCGGGAGATTCATTGAAAACAGTGATGAAACGAGCTGATCTTGCTTTATACCAAGCAAAAGAAAATGGGCGTAACCGTATTGAAGTGTATCAACCAACGCTGGAAAACTCGTAATTCGAAACTTCCGAACTTCATTACAAACTTAGACTTATCAAGATGGCACAATAATAGTCACAAGGAAGTAATGGCAACAAATCATATCTCTAGGTTGATTTGTTTGTCGGCATAAAGTCCGAATGATTTGTCAATCCTTTGATATACGAAGGCTCTGCGCCCTGTTGAGTCAAACTCAATAACACCCGATGTGATCGATAGTGTTAGTTGAAAACACTGTTGTCGTGGCCCCTGTGGTGTTTTTTTATCCAAACTGTTAATGGTAAGAAATAGGTTGCCCATTGTTGAAGAGATCGGCCCATTTTGACATCGCTCCACTAAAATCACGCAGGAAAAGTCAATCATCGGCAGCGCTAGATCAGGTAGTTCTAAGTTCAGGACCTGCAAATCTTGACCTACGTTAGAATATATAGAACTGTCTAGTTGTGAGATAGACGGCCTGTTCAGGAGCTGCAAGTATGGTATTTGCTCTTCAACAAGAACGTAGATTTCTTTTGTAGCATTATTGGATAGTCCTAGCTCGGATAATAATAGCGGTAAACTGTTGTTGATGGTTGCCAGCCCTATAGCTCTAATCTCTTGTTCTGCGCTGATATAGTCAACTCTTTCAATGGGCTGTTCTTGTTTTAAATCGTTAATCAGGTTGCGCATTGCAAGAAAACGTCGTGTGGGGCGTACTGGCAGATTCGATTGTTTTTGTTGGCCGTGCTGAGGGCGTTCGTCGAATGGTTGGTATTTTTCGGCTATACGCTGATACGGACTGATTGGTTTGATTCCTTTAAACTTGTCGCTGTCGATTCGTTTGTCCATAACACCCACCGTTGATGATCGTTGCGGAGAGAGAAAATGACCTATCCTACTCTTCGACAGCTTCGGCTAGAGTCTTTAATGTGTGAAGTTGTCTCTTTCATTAAATAGTGGCTTTGGTTGCCGTATGAGTTTTCTTTGGGCGTTAGATTGCAACGGGCAGTACGTCATCGAACGGCAGGAGAAGTTGTTGTGATGATGGCAGGGGCTTTTCAAGGTCTAGATTTGATAAGGTGATTCCCAGTAGCCGTACTTTGTCCTGCCCGGCATCAGAGTCACGTAGTAGCGGGGTGATAATCGCCATAATTGTATCAGCATCGTTAATTGTTTGTGGTGGGCTGTAACTCAAGGTAGTTTGACGAAAATCAGCAAACTTTAGTTTAAGGGTTACTGTTCCAGCGCGGGTATTGTAGTTAGCGGCAATGGCTTCGATCCGTAGGGCTAGGCTGTTTAGGATCTCCAACATCTGGTCACAGTCATCAATATCTTCCTGAAGAGTGGTCTCTTTGCCAATCGATTTACGAATGCGATTGGGAGTCACTGGTCGCAGATCTATACCTCGTGAAATTTGGTAATAGTAGTCGCCACTATTACCGAATAGTTTTTGTAGTTCAAAGCGATTGTATTTGCGTAGTTCAGCACCCGTTTCAATACCAAGTGACAGCATTTTCTTCTCTGTTACTTTGCCAACACCAAAAAAACGTCGGATAGGTAACTGAGCAATAAACGCATTGGCCTGTTGTGGTGTGATCACTGTGAGTCCATTCGGTTTGTTACAGTCCGAAGCCACTTTAGCTAAAAACTTATTATATGAGACCCCTGCTGAGGCCGTTAGGTCGGTTTCTTGGCGAATTCTTGACAGAATTTGTTGAGCCATTAATGTGGCAGATCCACCAAATGATTTGTTTGTTGAAACATCGAGAAATGCTTCATCGAGTGAGAGAGGCTCAATCAGGTCCGTATAGTCAGCAAAGATGGTTCGAATTTGTTGTGATACGCTACGGTAAGCATCGAAATGGGGGCGGACAAACACTGCCTGTGGACACAAACGATACGCTTTTGATGCTGACATGGCTGAATGGATACCAAACTTTCGTGCCTCATACGAGCAAGTGGCGACAACGCCGCGTGAATTGGGGTCACCACCAACAATGACGGGCTTGCCGCGTAGCTCAGGGTTGTCGCGTTGCTCCACCGCTGCAAAGAATGCGTCCATATCGACGTGGATGATTTTTCGTTGATCGCTCATGGCGTGATGATACGGGATTGATCCGTGCGAGTAAATGCTTCAGATTTTAATGTTTACCTTCGTAAGTCATTTTTTGCGGATTTTATGCATACGTGGTTTTTGACAGTTTTCACACCACTATCCTCTTGTGGTTCGCCACAACCGCCCCCCTCTGCGAATACCACCAGCTTTCAAAAATCTTGTTTATGATCGCCTGTTTGACATGCTTGAATCTATTTTTTTGTTTTCATATCAATAGATTTATAGGTTATTTCTGATAACAACCATTAAAACTACGATTGGGTAGAAAGGTTTTAATCGACAGCATAAAGCGGCACTCGTTACCATCGTCAACGTACTGACAAATTGGCTCACTGCCGGTGAAAATCTCTTTCTTTTTGCTTTAAATAAAGCACTGAGCGATCAAATCACTTACCAACTCACCACAAATAGTGTCAGCAACTGCACTATTTAAACACCACCGTAACGATAAACCGAAAGCGTTGAATAGGGGTTAAAATAGATGAGTATCTTTTACCAACTCCAGCCAACACCGACATTGGTCGTTACGTCACTGTTGGAATGAGCCAACCCTGCTGACAGTTGTAAGCTCTCTGTGATGTCGGCTTTATAACCAACGGCGATCGCGTTTTCCCCTTTGTAGTTACCATAGCCGATACCAATGGAGCTGTGTCTTCCGGGAGCAGGAGCCGGAATAGCAGCTAATGCTGCAACAGCAGCAATGCCTGAAAATGCATCTGATTTCAGACTGGTTACTTTTTTCGATAACCGATTTTCTGAGCTAGTTAACTGACGAAAGTTAACCGCATCGGTCTCGTTAACACCATCTGCAACATTGGTAATGCGGCGTTGGTTGTCGCTAGAACCAACCGAAACAGTATTGGCTTCGTTGGCAACTGAATTTTGACCAATGGCAGCACTGCTGGTACTGGTCACGCTGGCATTTTGGCCGAGGGCTGTGGAACCCGTTGCTGTGCTGGCAATATGGCTATCTGCGCCAATTGCAACGCTGTTCTCTGCTTCGACTAACGTATGGGCACCTAATGCCACGCTGCCGTCTGCGGTAACTGTGGACATATAGCCGATGGCGGTATCACGGGTGCGCGCCGATGCACCATCCCCAATGGCTGTTGATCCTGTGCCGTTGGTGCTTGCTGCGACTGTTGTGGCATCGAGTGTGAAGCCAATGCATTGTACTGTGTTTTGTACCGCGGTGATTGCCGTTGTATTGCCATCAATGT
>Ga0193956_1000592_pt1 | contig 16090 bp, 13 predicted proteins | sample BB_7_MG_FD_140358 | JGI IMG/M metagenome (GOLD analysis project Ga0193956, IMG submission 140358) | Microbial mat bacterial communities from the Broadkill River, Lewes, Delaware, United States - BB_7_MG | ecosystem: Environmental > Aquatic > Freshwater > River > Microbial mats | place: USA...
AAAACAGCACTTCCATCAAATGCTTTTGCTCGCTCCCATGGCCAACCTTTGCTTTTCATCTTATTTTGAATCTCAGCTTTTGTCAAATCTAAGCCAAAACCAACTCCACTTATTTCTCTATTTTCTATCAAAAAACAAATCTCACCCTCAAATCTTGTATCGAGTGTAAAGTATTTTAACTCTTGAGTAACTGCACTATTTGGTTTGTTAAAAACTACCATCGTATCTGGTGTTTCGTTGTTTAGTTCTTTTATGTGTTCTACATAATTTCTACCTATACAAACTACTTTTGAGGGTGTAGTTTTTTGCTTATTATAATTTATTGATCTTGTCATGGTTTGTCCTTATTTTTAAAATTTAAATTTAATATCTCATCTATAAATACTTCAAGGTCTTCTTTTGAACTACCTGCAAAGCTATTTTCTAGAAACTTATTGATACCTTTATCTTTGTGTTGAAATATTGGGACTATTTTTATCCCTGTGATTTCTGACATGAAGTGTGACTTGTCCTCCTCTTCATAGGCATGTTTTAGAATAGAACGTGCGAAGTTATTTAAAATATGATAATAGATATGTAAAAATTCCAGTTCATTTACTCGAAGTCCATAACAATGAGTTGTTAGTTTTTCATTTTCATGTGAGACTATATTTGTCACTTGATTGATTCTAACTTTTATACCAATCTCTTCATATATCTCTCTTTTGAGTGCTTCTAAGAGTGATTCATCTTCTTCTAGAGTACCACCTGGAAAACCTATACGACCATCCCATCTATCTATCATAATAACTGCTGGGCATCTTATTTGTTCTATCTCATATTTAAAATACTTCCAAGGTGATATTTCATCTGTATAGATAGCCAAGAAAACTGCATTTTTTTTATCTTTGTTGAGTTGACCAAATGGTATTCTTGTATGATTATTCACATTTTCCCTTTATTTTAGTTACTAGTTTTTGCCATATCAACTAGTTTTTTATCAAGTTCATTTTTTGGTTTGATATTTGATACCTCTTTTAGCATTGTAACTTGCCGTATAACATTTCCACTTCCAGTACAAAGTTGTGCATAAGCTTTGTCATAGTCTTCATTTGCTTTTTGGATACTTTTACCAACGCCGTCAAGTGTTGATACGAAGCCCTCTATTTTTTCATAGAGTTTAGTGGCACGGCTGTAAACTTCACCGATGCTTTGAGCTTGCTTCTCATATCTCCAAGAGTTTTCAACTGCTCTTAGAGCTACAAGTAGGGTAGTTGGACTAACTAATATTATCTTTTGTTTAAATGCTTCATCATAAAGATTTATATCATATTCCAAAGCTAACATAAGCGCACTCTCAATAGGCATAAACATAAAGATAAAATCCAAACTATTGATATCTTTTAGCTCTTCATAGTTTTTGCTAGCTAGTCCTTTTATATGCTCTTTGATAGATTTGATGTGATTTTTTATATAATGTTCTTTTTGTATCTCATCATCACTTGACATATATTCGTTATAAGCTACTAGAGATGTTTTTGCATCTATTATTATATGTCTATTTTGTGGTAAGTTTACTATCACATCTGGTCTAAAAGTTTTGTTCTTATCATCTTTTAGACTTACTTCTCTTTTGTATTCAAATCCCTCTCTTAATCCACTTGATTCTAGTACTTTTTCTAGTATCATCTCTCCCCAAATACCTTGAGTTTTGTTTTGACCTTTTAGTGCGTTAGTAAGATTGTGTGCTTCTTGACTCATCTTTTGATTGAGCTCTTTTAGTAGTTTGAGTTCAGCACTTAGTTCACTTCTATCTTTAACATCTTTGTCATATACATCTTCTACTTTTTTCTTGAAACTTTCAAGTTGTTGTTTCATAGGATTTAAAATCAGTCCTAAGTTTTCGCTGTTTTGTTCTTTGAATTTTTTGCTGTTATTATCTAATATTTCAGATGCTAAGTTTTTAAACTCTACTTTTAGTCTCTGCTCATTTTCTTGCATATCTTGGATTCTATTTTGTAGGTTTGTTTGTTGTTCAGATTGAAGTGTTTGTAGTCTTGATATCTCTACTTTTGTTTTTGATAACTCTATGTTTTGTTCGTAGTTGATGTCGATTTGTTTATCTAAATCATTTTTTAACTCTTGTTGTGTATCTTGTGAATTTTTAAGTTTTTCTTCTAGTGTAGCCGTGAGTATTTGCGACTTTTGAATTTCATCTTTGTGTAGTTCCACATAGTTTTTAAGTTGTCTGTTTTCATCTTTTTGATTTGTATAAAGTTTATAAAATATAATTCCCAATACTACAAGCAACACACCTAAAATCATCAATTCAATCTGCATAAAATCCCTTTATTTAAAAACAAATCATAGCATAAATTTAGTAAAAATGAGTTACTATTTCATCATATGGAACTACTAGACAAACAACAAAAAATCTATCTCTTAGATGACGATAACTTCAACTTCCCAAGCCTAGATATGCTAAAGGGTGATCTTAGTGCAATAGGAGGAGACTTCCATCCCCAAAGAATCATCAATGCTTATAAAAACGGAATGTTTCCATGGTTTATAGATGAGTACAATTATATTCATTGGTACTCTCCACAAAAAAGAATGGTACTGTATCCAGATGATTTCAAACTATCAAAAAGTCTAAAACGAACGATCAATAACAAAGGTTTCGTTATCAAATCAAACGAAAACTTTGAAGAGGTTATAAAACGCTGTGCAAATATAAAAAGAAAAAATGAAGACGATACTTGGATAAGTCAAGAGTTCATCCAAGCGTATACAAATCTTTACAATCATGGATATGCTTACTCTATAGAGTGTTATTTGGATGATAAACTTGTAGGTGGATTGTATGGTTTAATAATAGGTGATATCTTTTGTGGTGAGAGTATGTTTAGCGATGTAAAAGATGCCTCAAAAGTAGCTTTTTATCACTTGTGTAAACAATCAAAACAAAATGGTATCACTCTTATTGATTGTCAAGTTCACAATAATCACTTAGCATCTTTGGGTGCCAAAGAGATTTCAAGAGAACAGTACTATAAATTATTAGAAAAAAAGAAACAATGCCAGGAAGACTAGCTATATACGATGATATATCTTTCAAACAAGATATATTCAATACTTTTGGTACATTCAAAGACGAGATACAAGTCCTACACAAAAAATATAACATAGCACCAACAATAAGCATCCCAATATTTACAAATACATTACACTACACCTATGCACACTTTGGACTAATACCCTCTTGGGCAAAAGATAAAAAGAGTATGAATATAAATGCAAGAAGCGAAACTATCTACGAAAAAGCAAGTTTCAAAGAAGCCTATAAACAAAGACGTTGTCTCCTTCTTATAAATGGACACTACGAATGGGAAAAAGATGAACTAAGCGGTAAAAGCATCCCACATATTATAACTTCAAAAAACAAAAACTACTTTGCATTGGCTGGTATATATGAACAATGGTACGATAACACTACAAACAAAATACTCCTAAGCACCGCAATCATAACAACAGAACCAAATGAAAAGATAGCAAAAATACACGACAGAATGCCAGTAATCTTAGAACAAAAAGATTGGAAAAAATGGCTAGATGATGATACTTCTTTTTACGAATTAAATAAACTTTTTAAATCTTATCCTAGTGAGTTGATAGATATAGAAGAAGTAGGGGATTTAGTAAATAGTGTGAAAAATGATGGTGTGGAGTGTCTTTTGAAATCCCATAGGGTTCAGATGGTTCAGGAGAGTTTGTTTTAGGATTCTAATTTTTTTAATATATCCTCAGAATCTATCCCTATCTTAGAAAAAGCAAACCACTTTTTACCAAGGTCTTTTAAACTAGCTCCGATATGGTAAACATTTTGATTATCTATTATCATAAATCTGTCATGAGAATCTTTGAAGTTTTTGATAGTTATATCTTTGTATTGTGAGTTGTATTTAACTACATCTTGTTTTAGTTGCTTTGAGATAGTATGAGTATAAATAGTAACTTCTATATTTTGATTTTTACTAAACAAAGTTAGTACACTATCATCTATATAATTATCTATAAGAACAATAGATGATTTTGATTCTCTTATCAAATCTGATACAAAAGTATATGCATCAAACATCTGTCCATCATAAAATATACCATGAGATGGCTTGAGTTCTTTACTTTCTAGTATATTAAATTTTGAACTCAATAACTCAACTTTGTTTTCAAGAGATACAAATCTATCATTTGTGATTTTATCGCTGTTTATTGCATAACCATTTGTGATATATGATTTTAATACTGATGTTGCCCATTGTCTAAACTTAACACCTCTTTGTGATTTGACTCTATATCCAATAGATATAATCACATCTAAATTATAATACTCTACATCATATTTTTTTCCATCTTTTGCAGTTGTCGCAAAATTTGCGACAACTGAATTTTTTTCCAATTCTTTTTCTTTAAAAACATTATTGATATGTTTACCGATAGTTTTTACATCTCTATCTAATAGTTGAGATATTTGATTTCTATTTAACCAAGTAGTTTCATCATTTATAGAAACATTGAGTTCTATCTCTCCATCATTGTATAAAACTATATTTTTATTTTTCATTTGTTTTATCCTTTTAGGTTATCTCAATCTATATTTAGAATTTTAGTGTAAAAAATGATAAGACTATGAAAATATTGCATTTTGTAATGTTAATTTTGAACTAGCCGGTATTTTCGGATAGTTAGACTATTGATTAATTCTTGTTTCATCGTGTTAAGTGACTATTTCTATTTTGGAAACAATCATATTTTCAACTAATACATTATTAATTTGTAGTGTATAAAACTTTCCTATTTTCTTTGATACTACATTTCAAGAATTAAATAAACTTTTTAAATCTTATGCTAGTGAGTTGATAGATATAGAAGAAGTAGGGGACTTAGTAAATAGTTTGAAAAATGATAGTGCTGAGTGTCTTTTGAAATCTGATTGGGTTCAGATGGTGCAGGAGAATTTATTTTAGGAGTATTATTTTTACATTCATCCTTACTCCTTTTCTTTAGTCTCTATACTTTCAATATTATATAATGGAATAATTTTAATTTTTTTTGTTTCTACATTTAACATAAATACATTACTTGAATTTGATGTTATAAAAATTGAATTATTTATATCCTTGGTCTTATTTTTTAAAGTGACTATATACTTATCATCCTTTACTTCTTTATGAATAATATCATCATGATACGTTAGTGCTGTTAAAATTAAAGAAATTATAAATGTAGAAAAACTCATTAAAACAAATCCAACCTTTTCTGGATTTTTAAAATAATCCCATATAGGTAAAGACCAGAAATATCTAAAAAATACAAATAAAATAGGTGGATATAAAAAACTATAATATAATCTATCTAATGAAAAATAAAAATACAAAAAAAGTCCAATAAGGTTTAAATTAATAAATAATAAATTAAATTTTTCAAATTTATTATTAGATTTAATTTGAAATTGCTCTTCATGTATACTTGTCTTTAATCTATCTTTTGCTCCTTTAAAATAAAAAAACATACCCATTGCAATACTAAAAAATGTAATTATTAATGTATCTATACTTGAAGCAAGATAGTCACCTAATGAAAAAAAATCACTTATATTTATCCCTAGTAGATAAAAATAAATTTTACTATATATAATTCCACTTATTAAAAAAAATGTAGAAAATAAAGTTAATAAAAATGAAATCATTTTGGAAGAAATATTAATTGGATTAATTCTTTTTTTTATTTCATCTTCATATTTCTCATTATTTAATTTTCTAGCTTTTTTTAAAAATAACTTGTAATCTTTTTTTACTTGTGACGATAATTCTATAACTTCTTTAAATTTATCAATAGGGTTACAATTTGAATTTAATTTTCTTGCTTTATCTAAATATTTTTGTTTTATGTCTTTATTGAAAATTATGGAATAAGATTTAAATCTATAGTAGTTAATTGCATTATTTTTTATCCATTCATTTTCTAAGGATTTTTCTTGTACTAAATCAATATCTTCTCTATTTAAATCTACAATATTTTCTTTCAATTCAACATCGTAAATTATTTTACCTGTAAAATCTAAAGATAGTTCTTGATTTATTCTTAAATCATGATGTGGGAATAAATCTAAACATATAATATATGCCTTATTATAAATTGCCTTGTAGTAATTTGTTTCAACTTTTTTAAAATAGAAAAAAAAGACTTTCAGTAAAATTTTAAGAAGATAGTATTTTAGTTTTAACCAAGTTTTCTTAATTTTAAATCCTTTACTTACTTTATTCAAAATTATTGTATTTCAACATTATATCATTAATGTATTAGAATTTGAGTTATAGCTTTGAAAGCTAAAAAATTTGTTTTTCTTGTTTGTAAATTAAATAGTTGTTAATGCTAAAATAATACTCAATTAGGATAGGAGAAACAAAGTAATGAGACTATCAAAAAGAGTTATTCATTTATTGCAAGATAACATCAAAAAAAGCTTTGGAGATGTCAATATTTATCTGTTTGGTAGTAGAACAGATGACAATAAAAGAGGTGGAGATATAGACTTAGCTATTGATACAGATATATCAAGACAAGAGTTTAGAAAAAAGAAATCTTTATTTTTGGCACTATTAATAAGAATTGATTTTGATTATAAAATAGATGTGGTAAATTTTAATACAAAAGATGAGTTACTATTTCAAGAGATTCAACAAAATTATATCAAGATAAATGTTTAAATAGTAAAAAATATTAATACAAAAACCCAAACAATCATAAGTATTGTAGTCATCTGCTGTAAAATGACTTTAATAGCAAACATCAATTTTTATAAAAGTCATTTTATAGAGTATAATAAAAAAAGCTATATAAAAAGTTCTTCTAACATTTTAAGCCTTTATATGTTTCGTAATACAACTATATGATAAATATATATGTAATGCAATACATGTTATGTCTCTTCACTTTTATAGTGCATAAATAAAAAAGCCAGATAAATACTATTTATCCAGCTTTCATAATTAATATTTTAAATATATCTAAACCCTACGGTCGATAAACCCTAATATTAGTACAATTATGAGCGTCTCTTAAATACTGCGCGTGTAGTTGACTAAGTATCCCTTTATCACAATAAAATAGATACTCTTTGTTTTGTGGTAATTTTATGAACTCTGATTTTAGTTGGTGAAATGGTATCTTTAGTGTTTCACATGGTGCTTCTATAGTTGCATCTTCTTGTCTGATATCTACAACTGTAAAGTTCCCACTTGATACGTCACTTACTGTTTCTATTTGTGCTATAGTGTCTATATCTTGGATGATCTCATCTACGTTGATAGTTACTGCATCTTCTACTGCTTTGTTAAGAACTTCGTAGTTGAATTTTTTTGATTCTTTTTCCATCTTTTTGTATGAACCATGTACTATTGGATTTTTTGATATTACACCACAATATTCTGGCATAGTTTCTGCGAATCTTCTTGTGCCAATTTGTGTTGCTATTTTTACAATTTCAGGTTTGTTCATTGTTGAAAGTGGACGAAGTACTAGTTTGTTTGTGCTTTGGTCTATAAGTGCTAAGTTTCTTAACGTTTGGCTTGATACTTGGGCTACGCTTTCTCCTGTAAGAATAGCGTCTATTTCCATATCGTCTGCTATTTTTTCACTTGCTCTTAGCATAAGTCTTTTTAGTGTTACACCCATGTATGATTCACTAGTTGATCTAAATATTTCAGTTACTACATCATCAAATGGTACAGAGATAAAAGATACTCTATGAGAAGAACCAAATTTATTCCATAGGTAGTATGCTACTTGTTTTACACCAATTTCGTGTGCAACGCCCCCAAGATTGAAAAATACGAAGTGAGTTTTGATACCACGTTTCATAGTCAGATATGATGCAACTGTAGAGTCAAATCCACCAGACATTAAAGATAAGATATCTCCTTGAGTTCCTATAGGAAAACCTGAAAGTCCTTCGTGTCTTTGTGTGATGATGTTTAGTTGGTTGTGTACAAGTTCAAGTTTGATAGTAACTTCTGGTGCGTGTAGGTCTACACCTTTTGTTTTGTTTCTAGCTAACATATGTCCACCAACTGTTTGTTCTATATTTGTTGATTTAAAATCATGTGAACCAGTTCTTTTTGCACGCACAACAAATGTTTTGTCTATGACTTTATGAGACATGATTTTGTTTACAGTTGTTTTGATCTCTTCAAGAGTTGTAACTTTGTCAAACTGTAAAGCTTCAAGTATGAACTCGATCCCTGGAGTTTGAGTTAGTATGATTCTTGATTCTGTTACTAAGTCAATAGGAGATACTACTTCTATTTTGTCTGAGAATTTTCTTATATTTATATCTTTTGATACTTTTCCTAAAAGAGTTACAAGATTGTTATAAAGTTGTCCTATCATCTGTTTTTTAGCAGATGGTCCTTTTATCATGATCTCTGGGAAAAATTTTACTATAAATTTCTGTGTTTTTATTTCTGGTGTTTCCATTTGGTTTAAAGCCTTGTTTTAATAATTCGCGATTATAGCATAAGGGTAATAAATTTAATTGAAATAGCTATTTTACTTTGTTTCTTTAGGATAAAACTATAGTTGTTCTGCTATTATTTTCTTTTGTTAAATAAAATATGTATTAGGAAAAGTGTTGTTATGCCAAAAGAACTAGATAATTTACCAAAACTATACTCTTCAAAATCACATAAGAATCTATTTTTAAAGGTTTTTATACCTTTTGTTATTGGATTGTTTGTGATACAAACTATATCATTATTATCTCTTGATGAAGTATATAAAAAGTATCAATCAAATAGAACCTCAGATATTATAAAACATATCAAAGTTACATATAACAATAAACTAAAAGCAAACAATGAACTTTATAAAGAGGTTGTTACAAATATTCAAAGTGATAAAAATATCGCTAAATATTTTCTAGAAAAAGATAGAGAAAAACTATATAACTACACAAAAGATATCTATGCGAGATTGCACAAAAATTTTAAAGTGACTCATTTTTATTTTCATGGTCTTGATAGAAAAGTATTTTTAAGAGTTCATAACTCCAAAAAACATTCAGATACTATCAATAGATTTACACTAAAAGAAGCACAAGAAACTTTGGAAAATTCATTTGGAGTAGAGTTTGGTATTGCTCATAATCTTACTAGTCGTTCAGTTTTTCCATATTATATAGATAATAAACTAGTTGGATATTTAGAGCTTGGGGAAGAGATAGATTATTTTACAGATTATTTTTCTAAAACATTTGGGGCAGAAGTTTTAGTTGTTATTAAAAATGAATTTATTGATATCAAAAATTTACGACTTACTAGTAAATTAGAAAAACTTGTAAGCACATATCCTAAAACTAAAAATTACTATATTATTAATTCTACCTTAGTTAATATAGATGAAAATTTAAAAAATCTAATCGATATAAAAACGATAAATCAAAGTGATAACTATATAGATATAGAAAATATAACTTATGAGTTAGAGAGTTTAGATATTCAAGATATAGAAAAAAGATTTGTTGGTAAGATTGTAGTTCTAATAGATACAAAAACTGATCAGATATCTTTAAAAAGTTTTAAATTTAATGTATCAATTTTTATCTCAGCTATATCATTTGCTATTATGTTGATATATTATATGCATCTTAGATATACAACAAAACAATTAAACAAATCAACATCCGAGATAATAAAATTGTCTATTACAGATCAGTTAACTAACCTTTACAATAGACGATATTTTAATGAGATGGTACCTATTGAACTTCAAAAAGCGATAGATAATAAAAAAGCGATATCATTTATGATGCTAGATATTGATAACTTTAAAAAATACAATGATAACTATGGGCATCTAAAAGGTGATGAGGTATTAGAAAAAGTATCATTATCTTTGAAAAAGACTTTGAAGAGATCAACAGATATGGTTTTTAGATTAGGTGGAGAAGAGTTTTGTGTTGTTATTATAGAAAATACAAAAGTGAATACGTCTTCAAAGGTTGCACAAGAGATCTTAAAATCTATCAATGACTTAAGTATAGAACATCTTCACAATCAACCACATAATATTATAACTGTTTCAATGGGTATATCTATAAAAAAAGCTGATGAGATACTAAGCTTAGATACCTTATATAAAAATGCTGATACAGCACTCTACGAATCAAAAAATAATGGCAAAAATAAATATTCAGTATACACTGCTTAAAACTTAAATATTTCTGATTGTTTAAAAACTATATAAAATTGTAACTGCAATGTAGCTTTTATTATAGTATACTACTTTATAAAATATAAATAAGGATAGATTATGGATAAATTAACAAAAATATTAGCAACAATTGGACCTGCAAGTGATTCTATAGAGACTATAGAGTCTTTGATAAAAGCTGGAGCAAATATGTTTCGATTGAATTTTTCTCACGGAACTCATGAATATCACAAAGAAACTATTACAAAAATACGAACAGCTATGAAAAATCTTGATACAGTAGTAGGAATACTTCAAGATATCTCTGGACCAAAAGTAAGAATAGGGATGCTTGAGCACTCTTTTGAACTAAACAAAGGTGATGAGATAAAGTTCTTAAAAGATGAGATTGTTGGTTCTAAAATAAGTGATGGTGTATATGAAGTATCTATTAACTACCCTGACTTGTTATCTAAAGTTCAAAAAGATGAGTATATATATTTATATGATGGAACAATCAGAGCTAAAGTTATAGAAACACAACCTTGTATAAAAGCCGTTATAGAAAATAGTGGAGTACTTAGTAGTAAAAAAGGTATCAACTTCCCAAATACTGTAATAGATATCAATGTTATAACAAAAAAAGATGAGGTAGATATCGATTGGGGTATTGAAAATGAGGTTGATTTTTTTGCTATTTCATTTGTTCAAAATGCACAAGATATGATAAATGCAAAAAAATTACTTAAAGGTTATGGTGGAAAGTTAATTGCTAAAATAGAAAAATTTGATGCTGTTGAAAATATTGATGGGATTTTAGAACATAGTGATGGTATCATGGTAGCACGTGGTGACTTAGGTATTGAAGTACCTTATTATGATGTACCAACTATTCAAAAAAAACTTATCAAAAAAGCAAATGAAGCATCAAAGCCAGTTATTACAGCTACTCAGATGCTTTTATCTATGACTACAAATGAAAGAGCGACAAGAGCAGAGATTTCAGATGTGGCAAATGCGGTTTTAGATGGAACTGATGCAGTTATGCTTAGTGAAGAAAGTGCAGTAGGAAACAATCCTGAAAATGCTGTAAAAACTATGAGTAATATTATCAAAAAAACAGAAGAGATGTATAACTATAAAAAACAATACAAGATGAACTATCTTGATACATTTGATGTGGTTCAAGCAACAGCAACTAAACTAGCTGATGATATAGAAGCGGTTGGGATATTATCATTGACAAGTTCAGGAAGTAGTACAATAAGAATGTCTAGATATAGACCAAAAACACCAATTTTGGCATTTGGACATAAAAGAAAAGTTTTACCAACTTTATGTTTGGCATGGGGAGTTACTCCTATTGGGAAAGTAAAAGAGGGTAGTACTGCTAAAATGTTTAAAAGAATGTTAAGAATTTTAGATGAAAGAGGAATCCTTGATAAGAAAGGACCATATATCACAACTATTGGTTACCCTGTAGGTCAAGCTGGAAATACAAATACGATTAAGATTTTAAATGAATCTGATATTGAGTTTTATTTAAATCACGGTGAATAGATAAGTAAAGAGAGGATATCTCCTCTCTTTTTATTTAGAATTTAAAATCTAGATGAATATCCATAAATTTAATTATTGCTTTTGTAAAAGAAGAAGCGCATTTTTGAATATTTTCTTTACTGTCTCTTATATTTTTATATGGAAATTCTATTTGGATACCACTGATGTTTCCACCCTCTAAAGAACCATATCTTATGGTATCATAAGCACCCTCAAAGTAGTTATCATCACTTGCATATGGAAGTTTTCTTGAAGGGATAGAATCATATCCCTCGTTGCACATTAAACTTCCTAAACTATATGAACCTTTTAATTGATCCAAAAAACATTCTTTTGAGAACTTTGAAAGCGTTTTGATACTTGTCTTTTCATGATAATCTACTAAATAACTATCATGAAGTTTTAAAATATCATTTTGCAAAAGATATCCAAATTCTAAATATCCTTTTGGATGAGATTGTCCGTGTATATCAATATATAGACCTTTTTCAAATTGTTCATCTATCTCTTTTTCACTTTGTTGTATGAGTGTATGAAATTGGTCATAAACAATTTTTGCATTTGTATCTTCATATGCTTCATCTCTTTGTCTATTTAAATCAACTTTTGTTCTTGATATATCCGCAATGATAGCATAAGGAGTTTTATTGGTTTGGATATAAAACTCCTCTAAAATTGCTTGTGTTAATTCTAGTGTAAAATCATATTGATCAAATACACCAGATGTTCTATTTTCTATATTATTTGGTTTTTTTTCTCCACCATGTGGTGCACTAAATATTAATGGTATATCACCTTGATAAAACATAATATTATTTTTTGTAATTGATTGTATCAAATATATTTTCCTTACGGTTAAAATTTATCGGATTGTATCGAATTATATATTATTTTACTCTATATAGTCACCTGAGGGAACTCTATTGCTAAACTCTTTTTTTGATTCTTCTACTGTGTTGAGTACAAAAGTATTCTTAGCTATTTGTCTTTTTAAAATAATATCTAACATTAATGTTTCATTTGGATTTAAAAAATGTTCTATATTTATATCCTCACTTCTAAATTCTGCTGGTGAATAATGAGTAAAACCTACATCTGGACGAGCAACAATTCTAATACCAAATTTTTTATCTTTTATGTTTTTGATTTTATTGTGATTGATATAATATACAAGATTACTGCTGTTATCATTTTTTTGTCTATCCATAAAAAAACCTTTTGGTAATTTATTTGGTTCGTAATCTTTTCCAGCTAATAAAATCATATCATAATCATCAATTTTGTTTCCATAATTATCTTTTACATTCAAGACAAGCATGATGTATTTTTGTTTCTCTTTTTGTGCGATATTTGTTCTTTTGTTCATATCTTCTATAACATTGTTATATTCTGTTTTACTTTTTATTTGTAATGATTCTATAATTGAGTTAATAACTGGTTTTATTGCTCTATAACTTTTAATACTTTCCATGATTCCATACTTGTCACCTGAATGACTAGCATTTGTAATTACTTCAAAGGCACTATTTGGTGCACTTTTAATATCTCCTACTAATCTCATTGGGTAGGTATATGTTTTATGAGAATTAACCACTACATTTATTGGGTCTTCGTTACACTTTTGTTCTAATGTCAATATTTTATAGTTCATATTTGCGCTACATAGTCGTATAACACCATCGCTACCTTTTTCTACTAAATAATCATTTATAAAATCATAGAAGTGTTCATCTATTTTTTCTCCACTTAAAACAAAAGGGAAAAATGTATCTTTTTTGTATTCATAGTTTAACCATGAATCATTTAGCCTCCATTGTTCTGTACTTCCTAATTGAAGCCAATCGAGTACTTTTTCACCAACTTCAACGCCTTTAAACCATGATTTTATTCTATTTACTTTTTGTTTTCCCAATATTGCTAATGATGAACCATGATTAGCAGGTGCTAGCATAATGAGATGACTTAGAGGAGTACTTAACAAGTTGTTTTTAAAATATAGGTCCATCCACAATCTAATTACAGGCCCACCTGTAGAATGTGTAATACAAGCAAAGTGTTCATCTCCTAGTTTCTCTTTTCTAGCACTTTCAAATGCTCTAGCTATATCTTCAAGTGTGACTTCATCGTGAAAGCTGATATATTCTGAAAGATATATATTTTCTATTTGAAGATTCATCTCTTTTGGTGCATTATTTTGTAAAACTTGTGGTAATTCTCCATAAGTATTTATAGAAGTAACACTCCATCCATGTATAAATAATAGTTTCATATTATATTCCCTTTATTGTTTTGTGATATTCATTTGGTGTAATTCCAAATGTTTTTTTAAAATTCCTAGAAAAGTGACTTTGATCATAAAAACCAACTTCTTTAGCCACGTGTGCTAACTTTACATTATTTGATTTCTCTATAATATTTTTTGCTACGATAATCTTTTGATTTATTATAAAAGCATGAGGAGTGGTTGCAAAATCTTTTTTAAATACTCTTATTAAATGATTGTTGCTGCATCCAATATATATAGCTAAATCTTCGATTGTGATATGTTTTTTTATATTTTTCAAGATATATTTTTTGATATTATTTGAATATATAGTTTTAATATTTCACCCTTTTTTTGAACTTTATTACATATTTTATCTCAAAGGTGTCACAAGTAGTGTCACAGTTTTTGTTTTTTTGAGAATTTTAATAAATTTACAGTAAAATAGGATATGTTTAATATGAAAATAATACTTTTAACTATATTGAGTACTTTGATTTATGCAAATACTATGGATTTAGATAATGATGTGCAGTTTTATGATTTGTTACCATATTCTTCGATTTATATCGATAATAGTAAGAATTTAACTATAAAAGATATTAAAACAAAAAATAAAGAGTTTAAAAAAAATGATAAAAAACTTCTAGGATATGGATATAGTCCTGATTTTAATGTCTGGATAAAGTTTACACTAAAAAATAATACAAATAAAGATATAGAAAAAATCTTAGAATATGCAAATCCTCTGACTACGGATATATCGCTATTTGATATTTCCAAAAATAAAGAGATAAAAGAGGGCTTATTAAATATTGACCCTGATAGAAAAACATTGACTCCTATATTTAAATTAAAGATTAAACCATATGAGTCAAAAACTTATTATTTAAAAGTGACTTCGTATATTACAACATTGATAGTAAAACTTAATGTCTGGGATACTGTGGCTTTTTATGAAAAAGAGATACGTCATCAATTATTCTTAGCTTTATTTTTTGGATCGATGTTTATACTATTTATTTATAATTTATTTATATATTTTTTTACCAAAGATATAAGTTATTTGTATTATGTATTATATATATTTGGAATCACCCTCCATCACTCGATGTATGTTGGTTTGACTCACTTATATTTTATAAGCGATGATTGGATGATTTATTTTATAAAATACGCTTCTATTTTTGTAGCTTTTCCTGTTTTTGCACTAGCCCTTTTTACAAAATATTTTTTACATATTCAGCAATATCCTATCTTAAATAAAGCATTAAATATCTTTTTAATATTGATTCCTATCTCAACATTTGTATTTATCATGACAGATGATTTTGATAAATATCGAAATGTTCTGATTTTGTGTTTGTTTCTTTATCTTATTATTCTTACAGTATATAATGCTTTTAAAAGAAATCGTCAAGCATATTTTATTTTGGCGGGTTGGTTTATAATTTTTATAGCAATGTTTTTGATGCTTTTATCTAGTGGAGGTATTTTTAATATTTACAAATATTTTCCATATGTTGTTGAAACTTCACTTGTCTTAGAGGGGATTATATTTTCTATAGCTTTAGCAGATAGAATCAATGGTCTTCAAAATGAAAAGAATATAGCAAATGATAAACTAATAACCCAACAACAAAACGAAAAAGAAAGATTAAAAATAAGTGTATCTGAAAAAACAAAAGATTTAAAAATAGCCTTAGACGAAAAAGGTTTGTTACTGAAAGAACTAAATCATAGAGTTAAAAATAATATGCAAACAATAGTCTCTTTAATTAGACTGCAAAGTGATGAAGTTGAAGATGAAAAACTTCAAGATGTATTTGTAACAATTCAAAACAGAATTAATGCAATGAGTCATCTTCACGAGTTATTGTATAAGCAAGATAATGTATCCCATGTGAATGCTTATGAGTATTTTGATCTTGTAATAGAAGAATTGCAAGATAGTTATGACAATGATATTGACATAAGTTTTGATATACAAATTGATTTAAAAATGGAACAAGCCATATATTGTGGTTTAATCTTGAATGA
>Ga0193956_1000593_pt1 | contig 16088 bp, 12 predicted proteins | sample BB_7_MG_FD_140358 | JGI IMG/M metagenome (GOLD analysis project Ga0193956, IMG submission 140358) | Microbial mat bacterial communities from the Broadkill River, Lewes, Delaware, United States - BB_7_MG | ecosystem: Environmental > Aquatic > Freshwater > River > Microbial mats | place: USA...
AATGGGAATAAAAGATAAACTAAAAGAAAATTCAAATAAATTATTAAACATCGCTTCTGAAAATGCTACAAAGGCTTTTGATTATCCAAAAATAAAAAGTCAGCAAGTAAAAGATGCTATAAACTCGAAGATAAGAGAAAAAGCAATTATTGCTACAAAAGCTAGACTTGTTGAAAATCATAAAACTTTTGATGATTATAGTGATGAACAACTAGAAATTATAATTGCAGATGAAGAAAGAAAAATTGTAGATGATTTAAAAACTAAGTCTTTAGTAGTTGCCCTTGCAGCTCTTGGACTTAACTTTTTCATATAGGAATATAATATGTTCAAACAAGTAAAATCTGCACTTTTTTGGTACTACTTATTTAAATTTAGACGAAGAGTTATAGTTATAGCTTTACTTTTGATTATTGCACTATTTGCAAATGCTATTTATTCTGATGTTGTTCAGTATTTAACATTAAAAGAGAAGTTAGAGTTTTTAGAGGTGGTTTTGATTGGAAAATGGCTTATTATAATATTTAATATAGTTTTTTCAATTTATCTGATTTTGACAATGTTCAAAAAAGAGGAAGAAAAACCTTCTAAAAAAGAGACAAAATCAAAGGAAAAAAAAGAAGATATAAAACAAGCAAATAGTAAAAAAGAAGAAAAATTTACAGAGAGAGAAAAACAATTTTTATATAAAAAAAAGTTGAAATCTCAAGCTGATTTATTAGTAGAGAAATAAAGTATTTTTATTTCTCTTGACTCATTGTTGAAACTTCTTCATCTTTTTTTATTAAAATAGCTTGTGTTGGATAAGCAAAATCACAATTATTTTTCTCAACAAGTTCTGAAATCTTTACTAAGACATCTTCTTTTGTTTTTAGCCACTCTTCCCATACTGGGCTTTTTGAAAAACAATAAACTAATATGTTTACAGAAGAGCCTGCAAATTCATCAACAAAAACTAAAAGAGTATTTTTTACACCAATTAAATCTTCTCTTTTTGTAGCTTCAAAGTTTTTTGATTTTGAGATATGAAAACTCTCATCACTTGCTATTTCTGGATGATTTTTTAGCATATTATGTATGTCATCTTTTAAATTTACAATATCTTTCATTTTATTTTCATACATAAGTCCAATACTCATTTTGATTCTTCTTCCAACAACTCTTTTGGACCAGTTCATAATATGAGTATTTGCAAGTTGCGAGTTTGGAACTGTAATCATTGCATTATCAAATGTTCTAATTCTTGTCGTTCTCATTCTAATATCAACAACTGTCCCTTCAATATCTCCTGATTTTATCCAGTCACCTTGAGAAAATGAGTTATCAGTCATAATATTTAAAGAGCCAAAAAAGTTTGCTAGTGTATCTTTAGATGCAAGTGCTATTGCGATACCCCCAACTCCAAGTGAAGCTGCTATTGCTTTTATATCAACACCTAATTGTGAAAATAAGAATAAAATCACTAATAATATAAGAATGATTTTAATAATTCTTAAAATAAATACAATCATCTCTTTTCTAACATTCGGATATTTTTCTAAAAGATTGTGTGCATAGATATTTATACTGTTATTTAAAATTGAATAAACTGCCCAAGTTAAAATTGCTATGTATAGTGTATTTATCCAAGGCATAATGTTATTTATAATATTTTGATCTTTTATTAAAATAAATATTGAAATTTGAATAGATAAAGTATAAAGAGCATATATAAGTGGTGTATCAATTGACATTCTTAGATATTGCCTTATAACTTCACTCTCTTCATCATCTTCTTTTACAAAAAGTTTCGCAATAAATATGGCTAGTAAACTCACTAAATATTTGTTAATAAGTCTAAAAAATACTATTATAAACATAACTACAATAATCTCACCAACTGAAAATTTTAAATGGTATGAAGTAAGATTTGAAATAAATGAAATTCCTTTTATAGAGTCAATTTTACTAACTAAATATTGAAGATTGAACTCATCAAGGAAAAAGTTAGTTTGTCTATATTTAGACATATTTTCAAGTAAATATTGTAAAACAAAAGTTTGAGTATTACTTTGGTTGTATAGTTCAATATAGTTATCTACAAGTTCATTTGAAACTTTATTATCATTCTTTTTCTCTTGTTCATAAAGTGGAGTATATGAATCTATATTTGATTCTTCAATTAATTTTTTATTATCTTCTAATAATTTAACAAAGTACTTTTTATCTTTGTATTCTTCTTTGGCTATGATTATTTGTTTTAATGTATTATCATAAGATTTTAGTTGCTTGTAATATAGAAGTTTTAGCTCATCTCTTTTGATTGCTAAATCATTTTTTTCTCTTTTATTTATATTTATTCTATTTGTCAAAAATGTAATTTGATCTTTAACTTCTTGTGTAATTACCGTTTCATTTAGATAACTTTCATTATTAATATTTGTGATTACATCTTCAAGTAATTTATTTTGTAAAGCAATTTGTTTTTCAATATCATTTGTTGAATCATCATTTGTTTGAATAGCTGATTGTATAGTTGTTTGTAATGTAGTATTATTTTTGTTTTCAACTTCTTTTATATTTACGTCTTCTTTTTTTATAAGTTTAACAGGTGTTTGTTCAATATTTTCACTTAGTAAAAATATAGGAGTTAGTAAAATAAATAAAAATTTAAATAAAAATTGTTTAGTCATATATTTCCTTTTTTTAATTAAATGCAATAGTATCAGAATAATGAAAATGAAAAGTTAATAAAAATTAATCTGAAGCTAAATTCAAATAATAAGTGGTGCAGATAGAGGGATTTGAACCCTCACGCGATTAAGCACGAGCCCCTCAAGCCCGCGTGTCTACCGTTCCACCATATCTGCATAATAAATAAGGTTGAAATGGTACTATCATAACACTTAACATACAATAAGAGTTATGATAGATGAGTGTTTAATATTAGTTTATTTGTTTATAAATTCTTTTTCATTTACTGTTTCTAATATTTTTTTAGCAATATTTGATGTATTAACAGCAATATCATTCGTTTGTGTTGCAACCGAAGCATTACTTTGTGTTTGTCTATCTAATCTATTTACAACATCATTTATTTGCTCTATACTTGTTCTTTGTTCAGTTGAAGAGATTGATATATCATGTATTACTTCTGTTGTTTGCTCAATACTTTCCTTTAGTTTTACATAACCTTTTATCATATCATCAGCAATTTTTTTACCACTGTTTGTTTTTCCAGTAGCATTTTCAACTAACTCTTTAATCTCTTTTGCAGCTTCAGCTGAACGAGATGCAAGGTTTCTTACTTCTTGTGCAACAACTGCAAATCCTTTTCCTGATTCACCTGCTGTTGCTGCTTCTACTGCTGCGTTAAGTGAAAGAATATTTGTTTGAAATGCAATTTGATCAATTACAGTAATTGCATCTGCAATAGCTTGAGTTTGTTCATTTATAGAATCCATTGACTCAACTGTAATATTTGCCAAGTTTTGTCCCTCTTGAATAGAATTTGATAACTCTTTAGAATGACTAGCCATAGTAGATATTCTTTCTGTATTACTAATAACTGTACTTGTAATTTCTTCTAAAGCAGCTGCCGTCTCTTCTAGTGAAACGGCAGTTTCATTTGAGGCTCTATTTAATTTATCTACATTTTCTAATAAAATTTTTGAACTTTCATCTAGTACAAGTCCATTTTCTTTGTTTTCTTGTAACATTTGATTTATGATAGCTGATAAGTTATTTAATCCTTTTGCAACATTTCCTGTTGGATTTTGGATATTATCTACAAAGTTTAAATTTGAATATTTTTCTAAAGAAGATAAGATTATGTTTATATCTTCATTAACATTCAATTTAATAGTTTCAATCATATCATTTAGCATATTTTTCAATTCATTTAAAGAGGTATTTGAAGTAGTTTGTTTTATATGAGAATCAAGATTTCCTTCTTTTACTCTATTTACAGTTTTTTTAACTTCATCGATTAACTGTCTATCTTCATCAATATTTTTTGCGACCATTTCCATTTGTTTATCAATCTCAATTGCCATATTCCCAAACTCATCATTTGTATTAATATTAAGTTTATTGATGTTTTTTTCTTCACCTTTTAAATATTTGAAAAAGAAATTTAATCCGTTTTCAAGAGTTTTTAATGGAGCTAATATTTTTATAAGAGAGAAAAATAGAATTAATAAAATTATTGTAAGAAGAACTACATATAAGAAAATATCTTTGATAAGATTTGCATTTATCTTTTCAGAAATAGAATTTTTCTCTAACTTCATTACAAGTTTCCATTTTGTTAAAGGGATTGTATCATAAGCTACGAGTTGAGTATTTTCTCCTTCAATTGCTTCATTAAATGCAAAATTAGCATTTTCTTTCACTTGACTATAAAGTTCATTTGGTTTTTCTAATTTCTTTTCATCTTTATGAATTATTGTTTTACCATTTTCATCAACTAAAAATGCAGAACCTTGTTCATTTATATTTATATTTAAAATCGTGTTTACAACTGTATCAAGAAAAATATCAGAACCAACAACTCCTATTACTTTATCATTTTGTATTATTGGAGCAGATACTGAAATAACAAGTTTTTTTGTAGAAAAGTCAACATAAGGTTCACTAATAGCGGCACCTTTTAGTTCAACAGCTTTCGTATACCAAGGTCTAGCTCTAGAGTCATAATCAAATGTTTGAGGAGTTCTAAATGAAGCATCAAAATTTAAGAAATTACCATTTTCTTCTATTCCTAAATATAACCCTGCAAATTTACCTGCTTTATTACCTAAAACAAGCTTTTCAATAATTTGCTTATTTTGAACATCCAATTGTAATGGTGCAATTTCTTCTGCAACAGAAACAACAATATCAATTTTTGATTGAAGATAATTATTAATTGATTTTGAAGATTGCTTTACAAGGTCAAGCTCTTGTTGTTTAATTAGATTATATTCTGAATTATAGTTATTATAGGCATTATAAAACCCTAAAATAGCAAATGACACAAATACACTGAAAAAAATCAATGCAAGGAATTTACCCTTTATAGTATTTATTTTCACAAAACACCCCTTTTATTTTTATTATAACATATAGGAGTGTTAAAAAGGTGGATAGTTGGATTATTTTTAATTAAAAAAAAAGGCCAAGAGTAAAAAACTCTTGACCTTTTTTATAATTTATAAGCTGTAGCTTATAGATTACCCTAAGAATGGATTTGCATATAATGCAATCATAGCAACAACAAGTGCATAAATAACTTGTGCTTCGATCATCGCTAAAGCAATGAACATAGTTGTCATTAATTTTCCACCTAAACCTGGGTTTCTAGCAGTACCAGCAATAGTCGCAGCAGCAGTGTTACCCATACCGATAGCACCACCAAGTGCAGCAAGACCAAGACCAATACCTGCAGCAACTACAGAGTAAGCTTTTAAAGTTTCGTTAGCAACTGCGCCATCAGCAGCAAATGCAGCACCAGCAATAGCTAGCATTAAAAGAACGATTTTTTTCATTCTAGATTCCTTATAATATATTTTTTTTCAAAGTCCGTTCGGCTCGCGTATCCCTACTTATCACTTTGTAGCTGGCATTTTACTCAAGTAAAGCTAAAACTAAGCTAAAGAAAATAGGTTTTACTTTTTTTTAAATTTTGTTATAATAAAAGAAGTTATTAAACAAAAGGTCTCAAATGAAAAAACTCTTTTTAGGATTAACTTTATTGATTATCCTCTTGATAGGTTCTATATATGGTGTATTATTTACAAAAGCAGGAAACAATTTTATTGCTTCTTATATTGAAAACAAAGTAAATGATGAGCAAAAAGATGTAAAATTAAAAGTAAATGATTTTACTTTAACATTTAATACAATAAATTTTGATGCAAGTATAAATGATAATTCAAATATAAATATTGCAGGTGATTTAGCAATTTTCAAAAAGAAAGTTGATTTAAAATATGATATTAACATCAAGGATTTAGCAACATTAGAAAATCTTACTAAACAAAAGTTAAATGGACCATTTTCTACAAGTGGTAAGTTTGTTGGAAATGAAAATCTAGCAACTATTGAGGGTATATTTGATCTTGCTCATAGTGAGTCAAAATATAATGTGAATTTAGTAGATTTTTCTCCTAAAAATATTAAATTTGAAATAAAAGATGCAAAAATAGAGGAACTACTAAATTTAGTAAATCAAGCATCTTATGCAAAAGGTAATATCACTATAAAGGGTGATATTAAAAATACAGACTTAGAAAATCTTGATGGAACTATTGATGCTACACTTACTCGAGGTAAGATTGTAAATGAAATAATTAATAAAGAATTTAAACAAAATATTCAATCAACAATAAATTTTAAAAGTGATTTAAATGCAGTTTTAAGTGGGGATAAAATCAAAATAAAATCTGATTTAATCACTTCATTAGCTGACATATTTGCCGAAGAAACAGTTGTTGATGTAAAAGCAAATAAAATAACTAGTGATTATAAAATTGATGTTAAAAATCTTACAAAACTTGAAGGTGTAATTGGAAAAAAACTAAATGGGAATTTTTTAGCAATTGGTTCAGTTTTAGTAGAAAATAATAACATAAATATAACTGGAAAATCAGATATTTTTGAAAGTACAACTAAGTATGACATAAAGTTAGAAGATTCTATGGCTAAAAATATCAAGTTTTCAGTTGAAGATGCAAAAATTGATAAACTTTTACATATGTTGAATGAACCTGTTTATACTACAGGAGATTTTAAAATTATTGGAGATATTTCAAATAATAAAGCTGGGGAATTAAATGGATTAATTACAACAAAAATTGAAAATGGAAAAGTTGTAAATGAGGTTGTTAATACAGTTTTTAAACAAAATTTAAAAAACAATATTACTTTTGTAGGTGATATTCAAACAAACCTTTCTTCTACACAAGCTGTAAGTAAATCTTTGATTAAAACAAGTTTGGCAAACTTAACATTAAACCAAACAGTATTTGATTTCAAAGAATCTTCTTTAGATAGTGATTATCTTTTATCAATTCCTAATTTAGAAAAATTAAAAGATATTACTACTGCAAAAATGAGAGGTGCTATAGATATAAATGGAACATTAAAAAATAAATCAAACTCTCTTCTTTTAACAGGTAATTCTAATATTATAGGTGGAAAACTTGATTTTAATCTAAAAAATGATGATTTAACTGCAAGTTTAAAAGATGCACAAATCAAACAACTTACTCATATGTTATATTATCCAGAGACATTTGATTCTAAAACAGCTTTAGATTTAAATTATAATCTTATTATGAAAAAAGGTAAATTAAGTGGTAATTTATTAAATGGACACTTCTTACCTAATGACTTCTCAGCACTGTTGAATCAATTTGCTAAATTTGATTTAACAAGAGAAGTATATGAAACAGTTTCTATAAATAGCGATATAAATAATATGGTTTTAAATACTGTAATAAATATGAAAAGTAAAAATACAACTATAGATGTTACAAATTCAACATTAGATTTAGAAAAATCTACAATCGATGCAAAAATAGCAGCAAAGATAAAAACAACTGAGTTTGGAGTAAATGTAAATGGAACAACTTCAAATCCTAAAATATCAGTTGATACAAAAGGTTTATTAGATAATCAAATAAATAAACAACTTGATAAAAATAAAGATAAGATTGAAGAAAAACTAAATAAAGTTTTAAAAGGTAAATTAGGAGATGATGGAGCAAAAGATATTTTAAATAATATTAAATCTCTATTTTAAACAATAAAGCATAGGCTTTATTGTTTTGTTGTTCTAAGGGACAATAATTTCCATGAGCTTATTCCTCCCCTATACCAAATCATTTTATTTTCTGGATAACCAATAGATAAAAGATATTTTATACTTTTAGTTGATATTGGGCACCAAGCTCCATTACAAAAAAACACTGCTGTTTTTGCATTTGTAAAGTCGTATTTGTCTTTTCCTATAATCTTTACACCTAAGTTTTTATAAGCCATTTTATAATCATCTTCAAAATCTTCATCAAATTTTAAATCTTCAAAAGGCACATTTAATGCACTTGGAATTGTTTCTTGTGTAAACCAAGTTGCTTTTCTACTATCAATTAAAGCATATTTTTCTGGATGTTTTGATGATTTATTATAGATAAAGTCTAAAACTTCATTTTCTCCATAAGTTTTTATATGTTCATTTATATAAAAAGGTTGAATTACGCCTTTTGTGGTAATAAAAGTCTCTTTACATTCATTTGGAATATTTTTTTTAATATTTTCATCTGTGAATGTGTCGCTATCCAAACCTACCTTTAGACACTTTTCATTTACTACTCTCTCAATTTTATATTTTTTGATTGAACCATCTAAAAATGTATGCTTTACATTTATCCCACTAAATTGCAATGCAATTGGATTTACAGCATTGGCATAGACTAATATTGATATTAAGATAAGTATAGTTTTCATTTTTATTCCTTTTACACTGTTAGTATAAATCTTAGTTCTTAAATTATTACTTAAGTCAATAATTATTGTTATGATAATTATTATCATAATTAAGAAAAATAAAAGCTAAAATTAGGTTTAATTTCATTAATGATAATTGATATTAAAATTAAAAAGGAAATAAATGATTAAAGAAACTAAAAAAATCTTAGTTACTCTTTCTGTTGTAAGTGCAATTGCTCTTACTGGTTGTACTACATCTTCAAACTCTATTCAAAAAAATGAGCTAACAAAAACAAATACTATATTAGAAGCATATTCAAATATTGCTTTAGCAAATTACAGTGATGCTTTAAATGATGCAAAGTCTTTAAACTTAGCAATTAACAATTTTGCTTCTAATCCTACAGAAGAATCATTTTTAAATGCAAAAAAAGCTTGGCTAATTTCAAGGGAGTCTTATGGTCAAACAGAAGCATTTAGACTTTCAAATGGTCCAATTGATGCAGAAGATTCTTGGGTTGCACAAACTTATGGTGCAGTTGAAGGGCAGTTAAATGCGTGGCCACTTGATGAAAATATGATTGATTATACTATTGATGCAAATGGAGTTAAAACAAGTGGAAATATTATAGATACAGTTGGTTTATTTAATCCAGGTGGAGAAGATGCTAAGGCTATTGATGTTACTACAATCACAAGTAAAGCAATAGGAGAATTAAACGAAAATGGTGGTGATGCAAATGTTGCTTCTGGTTATCACGCAATTGAATTTTTACTTTGGGGACAAGATCAAGATTATTCAAACTTCTTAAAAGATGGGATTACAAATGGAGCATTAACAGCAGGTCAGAGACCTCTTAGTGATTTTGTCAGTGATAAAAATGCACAAAGAAGGTTGGCTTATTTAAAAGCTGCTTCTTCAAAAATTATTGAAGATTTACAAGTTGTAAAATCAGCTTGGGAAAAAGAAGTAAATGGAATAAATGGTTTATATCAAGCAGCCTTAAATGGTAAGTTAACAGGGATAAACAAAGATAAGAATATCGATTCAAATGAAGCTTTAAAACAAATTATTGCGGGACTTGGAGTATTTATTAAATCAGAACTAGCAAATGAAAGAATTGCAGTTGCAGTTTTAACACCAAGTGAAGAGGATGAACACTCTTGTTTCTCTGATAATACACACAGAGATATATTAAATAATTATTTAGGATTTAGAAATATTTTAACAGCAACATACAAAGGTAAGTCTTATGGAACTTCACTTTTAGATGCGGTTGATACTCAAACAAAAACTAAGATTTTAGATTTAATGGCTTCAATTGAAACAAAAATTAATCAAATTGATAAAGTTGCGAAAACTAAAGAGCACTTTGATTATCAAATCAAATCAACAAGTCCACAATCAAAAGTTATAGTAAAACTTAAAAATGAGATGAGAAAGTTAGGTGACGAAATGGTAAATGTTGCAAAAGCAAATAAAATTAGTCTAACAAAAGATGATGTAACTGATGCTGAAGAAACAAAAATTTAGTTTATTTAAAATAGTGATTTCTAATAGCCTTGTAGCAATATTTGCTACAGGGCTATTTGCCGTTAATACACAAGATAAATATTTATCAACAAATAAAGATAGTAAATTACTTTTAAAACCAATTGATGGTTTAAGTGATGAACAATATGACAAGTTTATATTAGGAAGAAGTTTTTTTGCTATTCCTTGGGTTGAAGCACCAAGTGCTACTACTGCAAGAGATGGATTAGGACCTTTATTTAATGCAAATACATGTATTAGCTGTCATCCATCAAATGGTAGAGGAACACTGTTTAATGATAATTTAACTTCGAGATCTTTAGTAGCTAGAATTTCAATTGAATCTAATAATTCAAAAGAGCATAAAAATATCCAAAAGAAAAATGGATTTATCCCCCATAATATTTATGGAAGCCAATTGTCTATAAATGGTATTCACGGTGTTCCTTTTGAAGGTAAAGTAAAAATAGAGTTTCAAGAACAAAAAGTTAGCTTTCCAGATGGAGAAATCGATACTTTATTAAAACCAAAATATAGTTTAGAAAATCTAAATTATGGAGCTTTAGATAATGCAAATATATCTTATAGAATAGCTCCAAGCTTAAATGGAATGGCTTTAATTGAATTAATATCAAAAAAAGATATTTTAAAGAATGTTGATCTTGAAGATAAAAATAATGATGGAATTAGTGCAAAAGCAAATTTTGTTTATTCTAATATCTCAAAAAAAATGGAATTGGGAATTTATACTTGGAAAGCAAGTGTTCCAACTTTGAAAGAGCAAGTATCAAATGCTGCTATTAATGATATGGGAATTACAACTTCAATACATAAGAATGATAATTGCACAACATTTCAAGAAGAGTGTAATAATGCAGATAAAGCTCGAGATAAAATTGATTTACCTGATGATAGATTAGATGCAATTACATATTATTTAAAAAATCTAAAATCTTATAGTTCAAAAAGAGATAAAAAGTTTGAAGAGGGTTTAGAAATTTTTGAGCAAATTTCATGTGCAAAATGTCATATAAGCTCTTTTGATACAACAAAAGGTTTTAAAGTTTATCCTTATAGCGATTTTTTATTACATGATATGGGTGAAGAATTAGCTGATGGACGAGTTGAATTTGATGCAAATAAGAGTGAATTTAGAACAGCTCCTTTATGGGGATTATCTTTACATGAAAAGATAAATAAAAAAGATGTAAGACTTTTACATGATGGAAGAGCTAGGACATTTCAAGAAGCCATTTTATGGCATGGTGGAGAAGCAAAAGCTTCAAAGGAAAATTATATGAATTTACCTAAAGAAAAAAGAGAAAAATTAATTGAGTTTTTAAAAGGATTATGATGAAAAAAGTTTTAATATTAATGTTTTTTAGTATTAGTTTAGTATTTGCACAAGAGAGTGTATTTCATTCGATACTAAAAAATGTATCAATACCAAATGTAAATGAAGCAGTTAATAGTGCAGAAAATTTACAAAAAAATTTAGAAAAAGAGAATTTTACAAAATTAGTAAAATCATGGAAAAAAGTTGAAGCTTTATATTTTGCTGGAGATATTGATGAAAATTATATTGATATTCCAAGATATATTGATGTATATCATAACCTAAAAGAAGATTTACCAAAACAGATGCAAAAGGTAATTAATTCAAAGGATGAGGCAAGTATTGCATTATTTAAAAACTCATTTAGAACAATCAATGCCTTAGAATATGTCTTATTTAATGACAATAAAATTACTCCAAGAGAAGAGTTACTTGCAAAAGAGATTTTAAATACTATTATTTCAAATTTAGAGGAAATAAAAGAAGTTTATGAAAATTATTTAAAAATAAAACCAAAAGATGAGAAATGGGAAAATGCAGTAATAATAAATACTTTAATCGCAAGTACATATAGACTTAAAGAATGGAGAATAGGTGAGGCTAGTGGAAATGCTTCTAAATATAAAGATGATGTAAATAATGAGAGAGCAGAATATTTTTTAAGTAAAAACTCTTTTTCAGCAATTAAAGCAATACTTGAAGCTCATAATCAAGTAATGGCAGCTCAAAAATATTTAGACTTTGGAAAAATGGCAGCATCAACAGGTGCAAAAGATGAGGTTGCTTTAGTTCAAAATAGTATAAAAAAATCTTTTGAAGAGTTAGATAAACTAAAAAATGATGATTTTACAAATGCAAAAGTTTTATATGATAGTGCAAAAGATTTACATAATGCATATTATCTTTCATTAATTGAACAGTTAAGTGTAACTGCAAAAATATTAGATGCTGATGGAGATTAAAAATTGAACGATTTTTTTGCTCTTGAATATATTATAAATCCAAATAAAAGATTATTTTGGGTTTATATTATCTCTTCTATATTTTTAGCAATTTTATATTTTTACTATAGTAAAAAAAGTTCTAAAGTAATTTTATCTTCAAAACTTTGGTTACATCCTAGTGCAAAGTTGGATTATTACTATTTCTTTTTATCGTATTTTATAAATATATTATTGTTAATACCTTTTATAATTAGTGCAAAAACAATTGCTTTTAGTATAAATAAATTTTTATATTTACAATTTGATTATTTTGAAAATAGCTTTTTTTCTTATGAATCTATTATTTTGATGTATACCTTAAGTCTATTTTTTGTAAGTGATTTTACGAGATATTGGTTACATAGATTTTTACATACCGTACCTTTTTTATGGGAATTTCATAAGGTACATCATAGCGCAAAGGTTTTAACACCAATTACCTTTTATAGAGTTCATCCAATTGAAAATTTACTTTTTGGTTTAAGATACTCTCTTAGTATTGGTTTTGTAACTGGAATTTTTATTTATTTTTTTGGTGCAATGATTGATATTTATATGATTTTTGGGGTAAATCTATTTTTGTTTTTATTTTCACTTTTAGGTTCAAACCTAAGACACTCTCATGTGCCTTTTTCTTATGGAAAATATTTAGAAAAAATATTTATATCTCCAAAACAGCATCAAATCCATCATAGTAAAAAATATTTTAACAAAAATTATGGGGGATATTTAGCCCTTTGGGATAGAGCTTTTGGAACACTAAAACTGTCAAATGAAGTTAGTGTTTTAAAATTTGGTTTAAGAAAAGAACAGATGAAGGATTATTCTTCTTTACTTTCTTTACTTATTAGACCTTTTATAAATTTAGTAGGAAAAAGGAAAAATTAATGAATTATAAAAATATCTTAGCACTTATAGTTTTTTTAGCTTGTTTACAAACTATTAGTGCAGATGAATTATCTAAAAAAGAGAGTTTAGGGCAAGCTTTATTTTTAGATAAAATTTTATCAAAAAATAGAACACAGTCTTGTTCAACTTGTCATAATCCAAGTACGGGATTTACAGATGATAGAGATAATGGAATTTCAAAAATGGCTTCATTAGGAGATGATGGAAAATCATTAGGAGATAGAAGTGCACCATCTGCTTTATATGCTAAGTTTTCGCCAACTTTTCATTATGATGAAAAGAAGAAAAAATACATTGGTGGACAGTTTTGGGATGGAAGAGCATCGACTCTTGAAGATCAAGCTGGAGGGCCTCCTTTAAATCCAGCTGAAATGGGAATATCAAATAAAAAAGAGTTTATTTCTAGAATAAAAGAAAATGAATATTATGTTCAAACTTTTAAAGAGATATTTGGAAATGATATATTTAAAGATGAAAATAAAGCTTATGACGCATTTACAAGTGTAATCGCTTCTTTTGAAAGAACAGAGCAATTCTCACCTTTTGATTCTAAATATGATAGATATTTAAAAGGTGAATATGACTTGACAGTTTTAGAAGATTTAGGAAGAACACTTTTTTTCTCAAATAACAATAACTCTTGTGCCTCATGTCACGTTTTAAAAGGTGAAGACAAGGAGGGTGAAACTTTTACAAATTATGAGTATCATAATATTGGAGTCCCTATAAATAAAAATTTAAGAGCTAAAAATGGTGTAAAAGATATTGATAATGGACTTTTAAATAATCCAGCGGTAAGTGATGAAAATCAAAAAGGTAAATATAAAGTTCCAACTTTACGAAATGTTGCTGTAACAGCTCCTTATATGCATAATGGAGTATTTAGTGATTTGAAAACTGTAGTTGAATTTTATGATAAATTTAATAATAAAGATAGAACTATAAATAAAGAAACAAATCTTCCTTGGGCAAATGCAGAAGTAGAAGAGACTATTTCAAAAGAAGAGTTAAAAGCTAAGGCTTTAAGTGATAGAAAAGTTGAAGCCTTAGTGGCTTTTATGAAACTTTTGACTGATAAAAAATATGAATATTTATTAGAAGTAAATAAGTAAGAATCGATTTCTTACTTATTTTTCAAAGATTCAATCTGAGCACAAATAGAAAGCGCTATAGCTTGAGGTGTTTGTGCTCCTATATCTAAACCTGCTGGATTATGAATTCTTGAATCAATAGGAGTAGTTCTTTTATATAAAGATTTTAAAATCAGTTGCGTTCTTTCTTTTGTTCCTAAAACTCCTATATATTCAACTTTACTTTCGATTAAAGCCTTTAAATACATGGCATCATTTGCAAAATTATGACTCATAACAACTGCTGCATCAAATTTTTTTGAATTAAGTACTTCAAAAGCTTGTTCATTTGATTTTAAAAATATTCTTTCATCAGCTGATTTAATTTTTTTTAGTTTAGTATCATTTACATCACATACAAAAGTTTGCCATCCTAAAATATTAGCCATTTGAACTAATGATTCACTTTCAATTTGTGTACCAAATACTAATAGTCTATATGGTGATACAATTTTTTGATAAAACAATTTTTCTTCTTCATTATAAAAACAATCTCTTTTATCAAAAGTAGGTGAAAAACTATGTGCACCACTATTTTTAGTTGAACGTATAAGTGTATTGTTTATATCATTTAGTGCATTGTTTAAAGCTATTGCTAATGAACCATAATTATCTCTAAAATAAAAAGGTTCACACCAAAGTCTAATTTCTCCTTGTAATAAATCTTCTTTATTTAAGTTCTCTGCCAATTCATCTTTTATTTCATAATTATAAACGACATATTTACCTTTCTTATCTTCGAGTATCTCTTTTGATAAGCTGATAATTTCTTCTTCAAATACTCCACCATTAATAGAACCTTCAAAATCTCCAAGATTATCTATCATCATAGAAGTACAGCTTTTACTATATGAAAAGCCTTTTGTGTCTAAAATATTAACTAATACAATATCTTTACTACTTTTTCTAGATTTTTCTATAAAGTTAATAAAATCTTTATTGCAAAACATATTTTCCTAATCCTAATTTTGTAATTTTTATAAATTTATTTTTTGTGAAAATTTTATGATTTTAATTCATATCTGGTATAAATTTCGGAATTATAATGTTATTTTATAGCTTCATTATAGCGAGCTAAAAAAGAATCAAATTTTATAATTGTAAATTAAGTATTTTTAGATATTATTTTTAGTAAATCAATCAAGGATTAATCTATTAAAACATTAATAATAACTATTTTTTTTGTAGTGAAAGTGTTTGCACTAGATTCTATATTTGTAGAATTAGAAAATGAAAAACAAGCTTTAATTGACAAATACTCTATATTAACTGAAATTGCTAAACTGGATAAAAATGTTGAAAGATATTTTGTTTTATCTAAAACTCTTAATTGTTTTGAAAATGCTAGAAGTGCAGGGGAAATTGATACTTGTAAAGATGAGAAAAGAAGAATACTAATGAAATTTGTTAGATATTCATCATCTGATTCTAAAGCAAAAACTTTTAAAAGAGAAAAAGATGAATTAATCTACCAGTACAAAAAAAGAATAAGACTTTCAAAGGTAGATAAAAAATCTCATATTTTAAAAAATACTTTAGAGTGTATAACTGAAACTGAAAATAAATTTGATGTTAGTTTGTGTCAAGATTATGAAGATGAACAATTTGTTAGTCTATTAATTTCATATAAAGATAATGAAGAACTAGAAGCTCTTACAAATAAAGATGAATTAGTGGATAGATATAAGATTAGAGTTGAAATGGCAATACTTGATAGAATGTATGATAGGGTAAATATCTTTACA
>Ga0193956_1000597_pt1 | contig 16015 bp, 15 predicted proteins | sample BB_7_MG_FD_140358 | JGI IMG/M metagenome (GOLD analysis project Ga0193956, IMG submission 140358) | Microbial mat bacterial communities from the Broadkill River, Lewes, Delaware, United States - BB_7_MG | ecosystem: Environmental > Aquatic > Freshwater > River > Microbial mats | place: USA...
ATTTCAGCTGTTGCTATTATTATGAGAAGTGATGGAGAGATTTTAGGTCTTGGTAGTTATCCTGAATATAATCCTAACAGCTTTGTAAAGGGTCTAAGTAGTAAAGAGTGGAATAGAATTAAAGATGATATTAGAAACCCTTTTACAAATAAAGCTGTAAATGGTCTATATCCTCCCGCTTCTACTGTAAAGGGTGCAGTCGGTTTAAGTTTTCTCAATAGTGAAAAGATAGGGATAGATACATATTTTCATTGTGATAGTAATTTAAAAGTAGGGAAAAGAGTTTTTCGTTGTTGGAAAGGTAGTGGACACGGAGAGACAAACCTCAATAAAGCTATTCGAGAGAGTTGTGATGACTATTTCTATAAGGGAAGTCTACAGGTCGGTATCGATAATTTATCAAAAGATTTAAAAAGATATGGATTTGGGCAAAAAACTGGAATTGATCTTCCAAATGAGTTTATCGGTACGATGCCTGATCGTCAATGGAAAAAGAGAAAACATAAAAGTTCTTGGTATATTGGAGAGACTCTTAATACATCGATAGGTCAAGGTTACTTACTCTCTACTCCTATTCAGATAGCACAGATAACAGCATTAATTGCAACTGGAAAGAGAGTCCGTCCACACTTTACAGAAGTTAATAGAGCTATAATAGATATTTTAACAGATGATGAGGTTAAAAACCTATCCCATATTCAGAAAGCTATGTGGGAAGTTGCAAACCATAAAAAAGGTACTGCTACTAAACACTTAAAATTAAATAGTGGTATAGAGATAGCAGGAAAAACAGGAACAGCTCAAGTTATATCTATTCCACAAAATGTAAAGCAGAGACTTAATGAGAGTGAGATGGCAATATTTAAGAGATCTCACTCTTGGTTTACGACTTATGCTCCATATAAAGAGCCAAAGTTTATTGTAACTGTTCTACTTGAACACGGTGGACACGGAGGAAAGAGTGTTTCCCCCTATATCTCAAAAATCTATAATAAACTACAAGAGATGGGTTACTTATAGCCTCTTAATACCATTTTCAAATAGAGTAAAACTATTAAACTCTAAAAGCTCTTTCACTCTACTATTATCAGCTTTTGATTCACGAATATCACCATTTCGACTTGGTAAATAGTTTGGTTCTAAGTTTGAACTATACTTCTTCTTAATAATCTGAAAAAGTTCATTTATTGTTGTTATTACACCTGTACCAACTGTAAAAATCTGCCCTAAAGTTCTATTAGACTCCATAGCTAAAATATTTATATCTGCTACATCACCAACATAGATAAAGTCTCGATTCTGTTTACCATCACCGTAAATATTAATAGGTAAACTCTTTTTTACTCTATCCTCAAAAATTGATATAACTCCAGAGTAGTCACTACTTGGGTCTTGTCTCTCTCCATATACATTAAAATATCTTAAAGAGACCGTTTCAACTCCATAGAGAGAGTTGTATAGACTCATATAGTGTTCACCCATTAACTTCTCATAACCGTAAGGAGATATAGGCGAAATTATAGAGTTTTCACTCTTTGGTAGTGTAGGTTCATCACCATAAACAGCTGCACTACTACTAAAAACTACCCTTTTCACTCCAAACTCTTTTGATAGTTGAAGAATGTTTAAAGTTCCAGTAACATTTACAGAGTTTGTAAAAATAGGATCTTCTATCGATTTCTGAACAGAAGCAACAGCCCCAAGGTGAAAAATATTTGTAGGTTTCTCATTTTTAAATAGATCTCTAAGTTTATCAATATCTCTTAGATCTATTTCAAAGAATTTAAAACTACCATTTAATTTCTCTAAAAACTCTATATTCTCAACTTTTCCACTATAAAAGTTATCGATTCCTATAACAGATTCACCTCTTTTTAAAAGTTTCTCAGCTATATGAGAACCTATAAAACCTGCAATACCAGTAATTAGGTAAATATTTGCCATTAGATTAAAGGTCTATCCATCTCTTCTGGAATATCTAAGTTCATAAGTTTTAGAACTGTTGGTGCTATATTGTTTAAGCCTCCATTTTTGACCTCATCAACTCCATCAGCCACAACAAAACACCAAACATCTCCAACAGTATGATTAGTAAGTCTATTTCCCTCTGAGTCTCTCATCTCTTCACAGTTTCCGTGATCACTTGTAAGTACAAAAGAGTAATCTCTCTCTTTCGCTTTTTCAAGAACTTTTCCAAGTTGAGTATCAACTGTTTCAACAGCTTTTAAACCAGCTTCAAAATCTCCAGTATGCCCAACCATATCGCCATTTGCATAATTAACAACTATAAGGTCATAGCCACTATCCATAGCTGTTAAGACACCTTCAGTTACAGCTTCAGCACTCATCTCTGGTTGTAAGTCATAGGTTTGAACTTTTGGACTCGGTACAAGTAGTCGAGATTCATTTTCAAAAGGCTCATCAACTCCACCATTAAAGAAGAAGGTAACATGAGCATACTTTTCAGTTTCTGCTGTGTGCAATTGACTCAATCCAGCTTTTGCAACAGTTTCAGATAAGCCATTTTTAGGAGTCTCTTTCTCAAACATTACAGGATATGAGAACTCTTCGCTATATTTTGTAGCTGTTGTAACTTTAAAGTTTTTAGAGCCTCTATCAAACTCACTGAATGAGCTATCACCAATAGCTGTAACTATCTCTCTCACTCTATCTGATCGGAAATTATAGAAGATAAAGCTATCACCATCTTCAGCACCACTATAAGAGTTAAAAGCAGTTGGAATAATAAACTCATCAAGTTCATCTTTTTTATAAGAGTTATCGATATACTCAATAGGATCTAAGTCTGTTTTCTCTGAAGCATCAACAACTGCTCTAAAACCAGCTTCAACTCTATCCCATCTCTTATCTCGATCCATTGTATAGAATCTACCACCAATAGAAGCAATAGTCACATTTTCAGTATCACGATATCTATCTAAAACTTTCTGAACATAACTCTTTGATGAGGTAGGAGAGACATCACGACCATCAGTAATAAGGTGTAAAAAGATCTCATTTTTATTTTTAATTGCTATATCTACCATTCCAAAAAGGTGATCGATATGTGAATGAACACCACCATCAGAGAGTAGACCAACAAAATGAACCCTTTTAGGCTCTAAAGCATCTCTAAAGATCTCATTATTTTGTAGACTCTTATCTTCAATAGATTTTGTCATTTTTACAAGATCTTGATATAGAATCCGACCACTACCAATTGTCATATGTCCAACTTCACTATTTCCCATCTGCCCATCTGGTAGACCAACACTTAAACCGTAAGTGCTTACAATAGAGTGTGGAGCATTCTCAAATAGATAGTCATAAGTCGGCTTCTCTGCATTGTGAAAAGCATTATATGTTGTACATCTATCACTTTTTCCTATTCCATCTGTAATAACTAATATAGCTTTTTTACTCATATAAAATAATCCTTTTTCTAAATATTATTATAGAATATCTAACTTACAACTTTTACAAATATATGTTTATTTGTAGAGCCATCATTGAAAGCTTCAGCTTTTGTTTCAAGATAATCGAGTGACTTGATAAGCTGACTCAACTTATCAAAACCGTAAGTTCTATGATCAAAGGCAGGGTTACTCTTTTTTATATGGAGATTCACTTTTGTAATTAGAGACCAACCATCATCATCAGAAGTGGCATCTATTGCTCGTAATAGAATACTTCTTAACTCATCTCTATTCTCTTCTGATAGAGTAAATGGATCTGTATCACTCTTAACTAAGTTTTCAGTGTAGACAAACTCATCACAAGCAGAGATAAAAGGCTTAGGGGTCTTTCCTTCTCCAAAACCGTAAACAGTTAGCCCAGACTCTCTAATTCTTGTTGCAAGTCTCGTAAAGTCACTATCTGAAGATACGATACAGAAACCATCAAGAGAGTTTGTGTGTAAAATATCCATAGCATCTATAATTAGAGATGCATCAGTAGAGTTTTTTCCATTTGTATAACTAAACTGTTGTATAGGCTGAATAGCATACTCATTAAGAGAGTTTTTCCAGCTTCTCAATTTTGTATCTGTCCAGTCCCCATAAATTCTTTTAATGTGTGCAGTCCCATATTTAGAGACCTCGACTAAAAGCTCTTTTACTATTTTTGCTTGTGCATTATCTGCATCAATTAATACGGCAAGTCTCTTCTCTTTGTTCAATATGATTCTCCATTTTTTATGATTATATCACTTATATAGTTAGCTATCTACCTGATATAATTTCCGTTATTGAATGATGAGGTGTAAAATGTTTAACCGATATAGAAGATTAAGAATAAATGATAAGTTAAGAGGTTTAGTAGAGGAGACAAAACTTCATACAGACGATTTTGTCTATCCGCTATTTGTCCGTTATGGTGAGGGATTCAAAAAAGAGGTTGAATCGATGCCTGATGTTTTTCAGATGTCTGTTGATGTAGCAGTCGAGGAGTGCAACACTCTTAAAGAGCTTGGAATCTACTCTGTGATACTTTTTGGAATTCCTGAAGTTAAAGATAGTGTAGGTTCTGATGCTCTCTGTGATAGTGGAATTATCGCTACTGCTGTTCGTGAAATTAAGAAAGCCCACCCAGATATGTTTGTAATTACAGATCTCTGCTTCTGTGAATATACTGATCACGGACACTGTGGAATTCTTAGAGATGGGACTGTCGATAATGATCCAACACTTGACCTATCGGGGCAACAGGCACTTGTTCATGCAAGAGCAGGAGCTGATATGATTGCACCGAGTGGAATGATGGACGGAATTATCGAGACTCTAAGAAATGCACTTGATAAAAATGGTTATGAAAACTTACCAATTATGAGCTATTCAACAAAGTTTGCAAGTGGTTACTATGGACCATTTAGAGATGTGGCTGAATCAACTCCATCACACGGAGATAGAAAAAGCTATCAGATGAATCCTGCTAACAGTCGTGAAGCACTTCTTGAGTCACTTGAAGATGATAAACAGGGTGCTGATATTCTTATGGTTAAACCTGCTTTAGCTTATCTTGATGTTGTAAAGACGATAAAAGAGAACACTTTAAAACCTCTTGCTGTTTATAATGTTAGTGGAGAGTACTCTATGCTTAAATTTGCTGGTAAAAACGACCTCATCGATTATGAGAGAACTCTAATTGAGACAATGATCAGCTTTAAAAGAGCAGGTGCTGATATTATTATTAGTTACCATAGTAAGGAGATTGCACAGCTTATAAAAGAGGGTAAAGCTTAGTTTTATGAAATTTAAAGATTATTTTTTAATTAAACTCATTCTCAACTTATAACTTTTAATTAACAAACAGGAAGAGTGCTATTAAGTAAAAAATCTTAAAAAAAAGTACAATTCGAGTTTAAAAATTGAAAGGAGAGGTGTGAGACATTTTTTATCATTTGAAGATTACTCGAAAGAGAACATATTAGAGATTATTGAGACTGCACAGAAGATAAAGAGGGAGTTAGAGAGTGGTGTAAGAGTCCCCTATCTTCAGGGCAAAACTTTAGGAATGATCTTTGAGAAAAGTTCTACAAGAACAAGAGTCTCTTTTGAGTCGGGAATATTTCAACTTGGAGGCTCTGCACTATTTTTAAGTAGTCGAGATATTCAGCTTGGTAGAGGTGAACCGATAAAAGATACATCAAAAGTTATTAGTAGTATGCTTGATATGTTAATGATCAGAACTTTTGAACACGAAAAGATAGAAGAGTTTGCTAAATACTCATCAGTACCTATTATTAACGGTTTAACTGATCTGTGCCATCCTGTTCAGATTATTGCCGACTATATGACAGCTATTGAGAACGGTATTAAAAATCCTATTATTGCTTATGTTGGAGATGGAAATAATGTTGCTCATAGCTGGTTACTTTTTGCTTCAAAACTCGGTTTAGAGATTAGAGTTGCTACTCCTAAAGGGTATGAAGTTGATAGCACTATTCTTGAAAAAGCTCAAAAGTTTGCTGAAGAGAGTGGTTCTAAGATAACTATTAGCAGTGATCCTAAAAGTGCTGTAAAAGGTGCAACAGTTGTTACAACTGATACTTGGGTATCTATGGGACAGGAAGATGAGAAAGAGAAGAGAGTTCAAGAGTTTGATGGTTATATTGTTGATGACTCTATGATGGAACTCGCTAATAGTGAAGCTATATTCTTACACTGTTTACCAGCTTACCGAGGTTATGAAGTCTCTGAATCTGTTATTGATGGTCCTCAAAGTAGAATCTATGAAGAGGCTGAAAATAGACTTCACGGACAGAAAGGGCTTATGGTCTGGCTGAATAGTAAATAGCTACCAATTCGGTAAAATAGTGCTGACATTTTAAGATATAGGAGAACTAATTGATCACATTAAAAGAGGCTATTAAACTTCCAAAAGAGGAGTTAGCTGAAGTTAGAAAAGATCTAAAAAAGAGAGCTGAAGAGAAGAGACACCTAAATGCTATTATTGGAAATGAAGAGAGTGGTGATGGTGTTCCAATTCTTGTTAAAGATAACATTCAAGTAGAGGGCTGGAGTGTAACTGGTGGAAGTAGAATTCTACAAGGTTATGTCGCTCCTTATGATGCTACTGCTGTAAAAAATCTACGAAAAAATGGTCTATCACCTTTTGGTAGAGCAAATATGGATGAGTTTGCTATGGGTAGTTCAACAGAGAGTTCATTCTATGGAAAGACTCTAAATCCACACGATAGTGAAAGAGTTCCAGGAGGAAGTTCAGGTGGTTCGGCTGCTGCTGTTGGTGGTGGAGTAGCTATTGCTGCTCTTGGAAGTGATACAGGTGGTTCAATTAGACAACCAGCATCTTTCTGTGGTGTTGTTGGAATGAAGCCATCTTACGGTAGAGTTAGTCGTTATGGACTTGGAGCTTATGGAAGTTCACTCGATCAGATTGGTCCAATTGGTCAGAATGTTGAAGATACAGCTATTCTTTATGACTCAATTGCTGGTTATGATCAGAAAGACTCTACAAGTGCCGATATTGATTACAACCCAATCACTCCTAATCTTGATCCAAGCAGAAAGATGAAGATTGCTGTTATTGATAGTCACATAAAAGATGCCTCACCTGAGATTCAGAAAGCTTTTAGTAACACTATCAAAATGTTAGAGAAGCTTGGACACACAATCGTACATAAAGAGATGCCTAATGCTAAGTATGATATTTCAGCTTACTATATTACTGCTATGGCTGAAGCGAGTTCAAACTTAAGTAGATATGACGGTATCCGTTACGGAAATCGTGTAGAGGGTGAAAATCTTCAAGATACCTATATTAAAACTCGAAGTAGTGGTTTTGGTGATGAGGTGAAAAGACGAATTCTTATCGGGAATTTTGTTTTAAGTAGTGGTTACTATGATGCTTACTACACAAAAGCACAGAAGACTCGTTACTTAATTAAAGAGAAATATAATGAGATTTTCCGTGATGCTGATCTCATCTTGTCTCCAGTGGCACCAACTCTACCATTTAAATTTGGAGAGAAAGAAGATCCTTTACAGATGTATTTAACAGATATCTATACAATCTCTGTAAATCTTGCTGGACTACCTGCAATATCTCTACCTGTTGAGTGGAGTGGTGGACTACCTATCGGGCTTCAACTTATCGGAAAAGCTTACGATGAGCAGACAGTCTTTGATGGAGCTTTCGGTTTAGAGAGATCTCTAAAATAGCAGAGAGGGAGTCTCTCTCCTCTCTATCATCTTCTAACTTTTATAATTTACACTTTTATTTGCTAAAATATTAAATGCGAATTTTTTTAGAGAAGTTTCAATTTAATACAGTAATAGGTATTCTCGACTTTGAGAGAGAACAAGAGCAGAAAGTTATTATTGACTTAATGGCTGAGTACAACTATAACGGTACAAATTTTATAGATTATGTAGAGCTTAAAGAGTATATCAAAAGAAGTATGAGAGAGGAGAAGTTTGGACTTATAGAAGATGCTCTGATTTTCTTTAAAGATAGGCTTCCTAAAGAGTTTAAAATAGAGTTTTTAAAGCTTAAAATATCTAAACCAGATATTCTTTCTGATCTTAATGTAGCTGTTGAGATAGAAGGCAGTTGCTAAACTTTGCATAAAAATCTAATAACTCTTAACCTATACTCTTCAGAGTTTTATCAAGTTGATAACTACAATAGAGAGAGTAGCTTTAAGAGTGTTAAAAAATATAAGAGAACAAATCGAGATTTAATAGTCTCATTTATCGGGAATGACGATTTTCTCTATGAGAAAGTTGAATTAAATAGTAATATTCCTGATAGTGAGATTTTAGAGGTTATTAAGAGTAATATATATGATGAGCTTGATAACTCGTTAAGATACACGATTCTCTATCGAGAAATTAAGCATAAAGGGAGTAGTGATAATAGAACTTTCTCTGTCTTTATTATCAATCCAAATCTAATAAAATATATATCAAAACAGATAGATAAGAGAATAGGATATATTCACAATATCTATCCACTACCTCTACTTCTCTCTACTCTATACACTTATAGTGGTAGTTCAGGAAAAATTGAGGCTTATATATATATTTATAGAGATTCAAGTTCACTATCTATTTTTCAAAATGGAGAGCTTCTCTACACAAAAGGGCTAACTTTTTCTCTGCTCGATTTTTATGAATTTTTTAAAGATCGTATAGATGGTATAGAAGTTAGCTATAAACTCTTTACCTCTATTATTACAAAACAGTCGATACTAAAAAAAGATTTTCGTTACAGTTCAGGATTAACAGGTAGTTTAAAGTATCTTTTTGAAGAGATTAAAGATATTCTAAACTACACAAAGAGAAATCTAAATATTGATCATATAGATCAGCTATTTATAGGTTCAGAGGCAGGAAAGATTCTTGGATCTATTGAGTATTCAGAGAGTCTATTAAATATAGAGACTCAAGACTCAATTCTTGAACGATTTAACATAGAGACTAATAGTCAAGTAGCTGATGAGATGCATATAGCTCTACTATATGCACAGAGATTTCCACTTCCAGAGTGGTCATATATTACAGATCTTCAGCCACCTCCAAACTTCTTTTTAAGAGAGAGTGGACAGTTAATAACAGTTACAGCCCTATCAGTGGTTCTATCTTTGGCATATCCACTCTATAATCACTATCGAGAGTATAAGATTTTAGATAATATGGAGAAGAAAAGAAGTGAACTTCAGCACTACAAAAGTAGATACGATAAAGTACACTCTGTTATAAGTTCCCTTGAAAAAGAGAAGATAGATATTCAACAGATGCTTAATAGAACAAAAGAGGAGTATAACAGCAAGTTCGATCTCTTAAATCGTATTCATAATAAAAAGGTGAATTACACTCTTAAAGGTTCTACCCTCTACGATATAACTCTTGCACTAAATATGTTTAAAGTCTCTATCACTAAACTACAATATATTGAAAATAACAAAAAAGATAGTTTTAAATTCCTTGCTGTCTCTGAAGATGATAGAAAACTTACTCAACTTATAGAGTATCTTGTAAAACATTTTCCTTATGAAGTCTCTATTACAGTTATAAATTTTGAGAAGATTGAGGGGCTTGATCTATATGTCTCTGATATTACTGTTGGTATAAATTAAAAGATTAAGGTTATTAAATAGAATGAATTTTTATGCTGTTATTATAGGCACAGAGATACTTGATGGTCGTAGAACTGATAAACATTTCACATTTTTACAGAGTGAGTTAAAGAAGAGAGGATGGACTCTATCAGGTTCACTTGTTATAGAAGATCGTGTTGAACTTATTGAAAAAACTTTAAAGATGTTAAGTTCAATGGAAGATAGTGTAGTTTTCACTTTTGGAGGTATCGGTAGCACTCCTGATGATTTTACTCGACAAGTTGCAGGAGATGTTTTTAGTAGTGGAAAAATGGAGTTTCACTCTGAATTTATAGATATTATTAAAAGTAAGTTTGGCAGTGAGAGATTTGATGTTAGAAAAAATATGGCATATCTACCATTAGACTCTAAACTACTCTATAACAACCCTATAAATAGAATGTGTGGTTTCTATCTAAAAGATAGGTTTTTCTTTGTTCCAGGTTTTCCAGAGATGGCACACTCTATGGTAAAAGAGGCACTCGATAAGTTCTTTAATAGAAATAGTGAAAAAGTCTATCGAGAGTCATTAACTGCTTTAGTACCTGAAGGTTACTTAATTAGCTGGATGGAGTCTCTTCCTGATGAGGTAAAACTATCGAGTCTTCCAAAAACCAATATCGATAGAGATGGCAATATGAATCCAACAGTTGATATTCAGATAGAGTCAAAAGATAGAGCCGTTCTAAGTAGTAGTTATGACTCTCTCAAAAGATTTTTAAATAAAAATAGCTTCAGTTTTAAGAAGTAGTTTTATTATAGATCTCAAAGAGTTTTTAAGTATACTTTAACTTTAAAAAAAATGAACTCACTATTTTCATAAACAGAAGGATTCTAATGAGAAAATATCTAATTGAGATGTTAATTCACACACCTATCAATACACATAAAGAGCCTCAAAAAGTGGCAGTAATCGGGAATGATATAGACTCTTATAAAGAGGAGTTTAAAAAGCAACACTTCTTAAATTTAGAGATCAACTACATCGACTCTCTTCAGCAGTTACAAGATATTGAGAGTGCTTCTCTTGATGTGATTATTGTTGATACGATTCTTGAGAGTGATAAGAGATTCTTTGCTCACCTAAACAGAGCTTTAAATGATAAAGGGCTTCTATCTCTAAATGGAGATCTAAATAACTTAGCACCTGTGGCAGAAGAGTTTTTAATAGCTATGCCATACCTTATCTACTCATTTGAGTCAGCAACAAAACCGTTAATATTTGGAAGTAAATTCTATCACCCGACAGCAGATATAATTCTTCAAAGAAGTGATTTTATCGATAACTTATCATATTACAATAGTGATATTCATACAGCATCTTTCACTATGCCTAATTGGATTAAGTCTCAAATTAGAGAGATAGTTAAGAATTAATGGCTTTTAAGTATGCAGTAGCCTTAACAGGTGGAATAGCAACAGGAAAGAGTAGTGTAGCTTCACTGCTCTCTCTATCTGGTTTTAAGATTATAGATCTCGATAAGATAGCTCATAAAGCTTTAAATGATAACCACTATAAGATTAAGAGAATGTTTGGTGAGCAGTTCGTAAGTGGTGGGAAAGTTCTTAGACCTCTACTTGGTGAACTTGTCTTCTCTAATCCTGAACAGAAAAAAAAGCTTGAAGAGTTTATTCATCCAATAATTTTTGAGAAAGCTGAAATGGAGAGTGAACGACTTGATAGTTTCGGTTTTCCATACTTAATGGAGATTCCTCTATTTTTTGAGACAAAAAGATACCCTATTGATAAAGTTATTGTTGTTTATACTCCAAGAAACCTACAAGTTAAAAGAGTTATGAAGAGAGACTCACTACCTGAAGAGTCGGCTATAAAGAGAATCGAGTCACAGATGAGCATAGAAGAGAAGAGAGATTTAGGAAACTTTACTGTTGATAATAGTGGAGATCTTAAACAGCTTCAATATGAGTGTGATAGAGTTACTGATGAGGTGAAGAGAAGCTTTATAGATAGTTAATTTTTTGATAGGAGAGCTTTTGAAAGAGATTTTAGAGAAGATAGAGAGAGGTGAAGATCTATCGATAGATGAGGGTGAAAAACTCTACGATTTAGATATCTTTACTCTTGGTAGAGTTGCTGATAGTATTCGAAAAGAGAAACACGGAAATAAGAGCTACTACAACATAAATAGACACATTAATCCAACAAACATCTGTAAAGATATATGTAAATTTTGTGCTTACAGTGCTAACCGAAAGAACCCAAATCCATACACAATGAGCCATAATGAAATTCTTGAAATTGCAGGAAACTCATATAGAAATGGAGCTAAAGAGGTTCATATCGTATCAGCCCATAACAATACTGTTACGATAGATTGGTATATGGATATTTTTAGTCAGATAAAAGAGAAATATCCTGAACTACATATAAAAGCCTTAACTGCTGCTGAGATTCACTTTATTAGTGAAGAGTATGGTTTAACTCACGATGAGGTTATTGATCTAATGGTTGATAGTGGAGTAGATTCGATGCCGGGGGGTGGAGCAGAGATTTTTGATGAAGATATTCGAGATGAAATCTGTAAAGGGAAAGTAGGTTCTCAAGATTGGCTTGATATTCACGAAAAGTGGCACAATAGAGGTAAGAAATCTAATGCTACAATGCTTTTTGGACATATTGAGACTCGACGACACCGAATAGATCATATGATTAGGCTTCGTGAACTTCAGAAAAAAACAGGCGGTTTTAATGCCTTTATTCCACTGGTTTATCAGACTCAAAACAACTACTTAAAAATCGACAAACCTGTAACAGGTCAAGAGATTCTTAAAACGATGGCAATTAGTAGAATTATGCTTAGAAATATTCCAAATATTAAAGCCTACTGGGTTACATCAACTGTTAATTTGGCACTTCTTGCTCAAGAGTTTGGAGCTAACGATCTTGATGGAACAATTGAGAAAGAGTCTATAAATTCGGCAGCAGGTGCAGATAGTCGTAATGGAATGGAACTCGAAAAGTTTCGTCAGTTAATTAAGAGTAGTGGATTTACTCCAGTTGAACGAGATAGTCTATATAATGAGGTCGGTTAAATGAAGTTTGTTGGAGCTCATACAAGTGCGAGTGGTGGAGTCTGGAATGCACCACTAAATGCTAAAAATATCGGTGCAAAAGCTTTTGCTCTTTTTACAAAAAATCAGAGACAGTGGAAAGCTAAACCTCTTGATGAGATAGCTGTTGAGAAGTTTAAAGAGTCCCTAAAAGAGAGTGGAATAGATCCGAAACAGGTTCTACCACACGATAGTTACCTCATCAATCTCGGTAGCCCAGAAGATGAGAAGTGGGAAAAGTCCTTAAATGCTTTTATCGATGAGGTGGAACGGTGTCAACTACTTGGGCTGGATAAACTCAATTTTCACCCTGGAAGCCATCTAAAAAAGCTATCTGATGAGGAGTCGCTCGATAGGGTTGTTGAGGCTCTAAATATAGCTCTTGATCGAACAGAAGATGTAAAGCTTGTGATTGAGAATACAGCTGGTCAAGGTAGCAACCTCGGTTATAAGTTGGAACATTTAGCCTATATTATAGATGGTGTTACAGATAAGAGTCGTATCGGGGTCTGTATCGATACCTGTCATCTCTTTAGTTCAGGTTATGATATTCGGGATCGTGAAAATTACGATAAGACTATGGAACAGTTTGAAGATATTGTAGGTTTCAAATATCTAATGGGAATGCACATAAACGATAGTAAAGCTAAACTTGGCAGTCGTGTTGATCGACACCACAGCATCGGAAAAGGTGAAATCGGTTTAGAGGCTTTTAGGTTTATTATGAACGATTCTCGAATGGACAATATTCCACTAATTCTTGAGACGATTGATGACTCAATATGGAAAGAGGAGATTGAACTACTATACAGCTTAGTAGTAGATTCATAAATATAAAATTTTGTCTAAGATTTTTTAAATAGTAGTAGACTTAGTTGTAACTGTTATAATAATAGTATCAAATAAATAGTTTATTGGAGAGCAGTTTTAATGCCGATAGTAGTTCAGGTAGCAAAAAATATAGAAGATATCGATACTGTTTTTAAGATAAGACATAAAGTTGCAGTTAAAGAGAGAAAGCTTGTTAAAGATATCTGGAAAGATAAGAGACTTGTAGATAGATTTGATGCCTATCCAACAACAACAAACTTTTTTGCTTCTCAAAATGGTGAAGTTATAGGCAGTATTCGTGTGACTGTAGACTCTTTAGTCGGAATTCCATTAGATAGCACTATCACTTATAAACATAAGCTATCATCTTATAGTAATATAATGAACTGCTCAATGTTCTGTATAACTGAGGAACATCGAAATAACTCCATAGCTAACGGTCTACTACTAATGGCTATCTACTTTGCATCATCAAACTACATTACACACATTTTAGCCCCTATTGAAGCTACATATAGTAGTCTATTTTATTCCATTGGATTTGAGCCTATTGAAGGAACTTCTACATATAAAGATCCACTTACAAGTTTAGAGATGCAACCTCTAATACTTGATATGAGAAAGGTAAATGACTTCTTTTTAAAGTTTATTCATAAAAATAAGATTCAGGATTTTATTCAATATTATGAACGGTGGTTCTTTAAAGCTAATGAAAATATTATTTCAGTAGGTGAAAGGGGTGAAGAGGCTTTTATTATAGTTCAAGGAGAAGCAGAAGTTAGGCTTCCATCTGGAAAAGTTCTTGCAACTTTAAAAGAGGGAGAGATCTTTGGTGAGTTGGCACTACTAACTGATGATATTCGTTCAGCAGATGTTTCTGCTAAAACAGAGTTACAAGTTATGGTTTTATCTAAAAAAACTTTCCGTGAACACCTTATTGATAATCCTAAAAAAGTGTTAGGTCTTCTTCGACTTATGGGAGAGAGAACAAAAGCTCTAATTTCTCAATTAACTTAAAATGAATAGAATGGAGATTATATAAATGAATAGAAGAGATTTTATAAAGTTGTCGCTTATCACAGCAACAGTCATAATGACTCCAATTGATATAAAAGCTGATGAGTACCGTTTTGATACTTCTAAACTTGATTCTGTACAGTTTAATAACAGTAGATTTGCTCAAAATAGTCCTCAGATTTTAACAATTTTCCTATCTGGAGGCTCTTCACAACTTGCAGGAAACTTAACAAATTTAGAGGATATTAAGAGACTTAGTGAGAGTAGCTATCCAAACAATATTGAAATTACTGAAAATGGTTTCTGGATCGGTGCAGGTGGTGACGAGATGGAAAGTATGCTTACTAATAAACAGCTCTCTGTTGTTAGAACAGTTTTTAGAGAGAAAGATAATAGCCGTTCACACGGTGTTCAGACTGCTCAGAATCAGACAGGCTCTCTTGATGATGAGAAGAGTGGTTTCTATACAGATCTGCTCTATATTCTCGGTAAGAAAGGTGCTTTGACAGAAAACTCAATTATTCCATCAGTCTCATTTACGGGAGGAACACCTATTATTTTTCAGAGAGGAGATGTCACACTTCCATCACATCTTAACTTTACAAGCTTATCATCAAATCTTGATAACCCATACTCAATGAAAGAGAATAATCATCTTGAAGATGGTGAAGATTTAATGATTCAGGAACTTGCAAACTCTGTAAATAGTGATTCTGTAAATAATCCTCTATTTAAAAAGGGACACGAAAACTTTCTTAAAAAGCTTGACCTATCAGATTATGTAGATAAGATAGCAGAGAAAGAGATTACAACAGAGTTTCCAGATAACAGTTTTGGAAAGAGTTTAAAAGGTGCTTTACAAGTTATGGTAAACAATCCTGATACAAAACTATCATATATTGAGTTTGGTGGATGGGACGATCACTCTGGGGCGATCAATAACTATAAGAGAAGATTTTCAGAGCTGTTTGGTGCAATTAAAAGTGGTGTAGAGTATCTAAAAGCTGAAAACAACACATCTATCTCTATTTGGGTATTTACAGAGTTTGGTAGAAATGTGAATCTTAATAAGTCACTCGGTTGGGATCACGGAAACAACTTAAATCTTTTTGTTGCTGGAAACTCAACAAGTTACCTAAACCTTGGAAAGATTATCGGTGAAACTGAAATTTTTAAGCCTGATGAGAGTAAAAATAGAGTCTATATGAGACCAAAAGAGGGTTCAGAAAAGTATGAACCATTCTCGATAGCCTCAACTATTCATAAGATTTTTGGTATAGATAATCCAGAAATATTGACTGATGAAGTAGCTATTGACTCTCTACTCTCTTAAATTAAGTGAACTACCCACCACTTAAGAAGCTTCGTCAAGAGGTGGGAGTTATTAATAGAAGCTATGCTTACAGCTCCTTTTTGATAAAAGAAGTTAAAAAGTAACTTCTACTTTTACAGATTTAAAACGGGCTGTTTTAATCA
>Ga0193956_1000602_pt1 | contig 15956 bp, 8 predicted proteins | sample BB_7_MG_FD_140358 | JGI IMG/M metagenome (GOLD analysis project Ga0193956, IMG submission 140358) | Microbial mat bacterial communities from the Broadkill River, Lewes, Delaware, United States - BB_7_MG | ecosystem: Environmental > Aquatic > Freshwater > River > Microbial mats | place: USA...
AATTGTTGCCCACACTCAAACCCCCACCTCAAAATCCCCTCATAATTCCTTTCCTACTTATCCTCAATGGAAGCAAAAGCAGGAAGAAATCAAAGCTCTGCTGAAGCTTTCAGATTATATGAGCTTTGTATCCTCTGTACGTGCTTATCACAGTGAAAATAAATTATTTTTACGCTGTATTAATGTGCATTCTAAGAATTTCCTAGAAAAAAACATTAGTAAAATAACGCTATTATTTAATCATGAAATTAAGCTCTATATAGCATAAAGCACCTTATTTATACTCTTTTTATATACTATAAATTGTAATAAAAAAACTTTTTTTATAGTTATTTAAAATAAAAGCGTATAAATATATTTTACATAAAAACATTTTATGTCTTTGTTTTTGTGTTAAATATAAATTCGCATTAAATAGGGTATTTAATATATAAAATAATTTTATATATCAATATATATTGATTAATTTACGTGTATATTTTAAAGTACTTAGTGAAATATGGAATAATACTGTGTGTGAAATAGAGTTATTCCAGCTTATCATTGATGGTACTATTTTAAGGAGATTGTACTTCTGTAGCAGGAAGTATTTTGACTATGAATCGCTCTATACTAAAAATAGTGTGTGTTTATGTCTCTTTTATGGAGATAAAACGTGCATAAAAAAACTCAACTACTGTCTATTAATTCTTTTTTACAACTAATAGTGCTTTATTGTTTCTGTCTACCACTGACAGCACATGCAGATACAAACAGTGGTGTGACATGGCTAACTCAACAATCCCAAGAGTTAGGTAACTATAGTAGTCCTACTGATATTGCAACACCTATCCAAGCTACTACAGAAACATGGCGAGCATTAGTTGAACTAGGTGAATCTCCTGCAACACAGCCTAGTATGAGTGATGCATTAGCTTTTATTAAAGCAGAGCCTTTTCCTAGTACTGAATATCTTGCTCGTCAAGCAATAGTACGAATAGCAGCTAATGAATCTGTCGATACCATCATGACAGAATTAACAGAACGGCTTCAATATAATGGTGGCTTAGGTGATTTACCTGATTATGGGCGTACAGTTATTGATACTGCGTTTGCTTTAGAAGCCATTGCTTTAGCAAATTTTGCTAATACCTCTATTGAAAAATTATACCACTCTATAGATTTTGTTCTTCAAGCACCTATTTTTAATAAAAATGGGCAAATTGATGCTGATGATCCATTAGCCATGTATGTAACAGCGGTTACAATGCGCTCTTTGTGGCACTATCGTCATCATGTACGTCAGTTTCCTGCTTTAGATATTGATACCTTTTTAGAAAAAGCACAAAATTATTTAATGCAAGAGTTAGCTGCAGCAAATCATGAAACATTTGAAAATGCTTTAGCTTTAATCGCTATTATTCCACAACTCCCTAATTTAGATTCTGTATCCAACTACTTAAGTACACTTGAAGCAAGTCAATTACCTAACGGAAGTTGGGATAATGATGTTTATACTACAGCTTTAGTATTACGTACTTTAAACACAAGTATTCAACCTATCATTAACCCAGATTTAGGTGGGATTATTGGAACTGTTCTTGATAATGAAACAAATACACCTTTAGCTAGTATTACAATTACTCTTTCAGGAGAGCAATCTGCTACACAGGTTACAAATGAACTGGGGCAGTTTAAATTTACTGGGTTAGATGCTGGTGAGTACAGTGTACAAGTAAGTGATGAAAGTGGTATTAAAATTACCTCAGATATTAGTTTAACTGCAGGTGAAACCCTTGATTTAAGTGAATTACGTTTACTACAAACAACAAATATAACAATTATTCAAGGTAATGTTATTAATACTGCTACACAGCAACCTATTGAAAATATATCAATTACTGTGATAGGTACAAATTTAAATAAAACACTACTGACTAATGAACAAGGTGCTTACCTTCTTACTGATGTACCTGCAGGGGATATCACATTAGAGATAAATCAAGAGGGTTATTCACCTATTTCAGCTTCTGTTACAGTCAAAGAAGGAGGGAATGCTGTTATTCCTTTAGAGCTTTCTCCTACTAGTACAACTATCACAGGGATAGTTACTGATGCGCACACAGGAGAGCCATTAACTCAAGCAACTATTTTAGTTAATGAAACGGTTGTTACTCAAACTAATGAAGCTGGGCAGTATCGTGTAGAAGGCGTATCAGGTGAATTATTATTAAGTATTAAGCAAGATGGTTATGATCCTGTTGAAACAACAGTCACAATAGAAACAAATACAAACCTTAATTTCTCACCTGAGTTATATGTAGAAGGAAGTAATCCTTTAACTTCAGATAATACAAGTATTCGAGGTACTGTTGTTGATGAGATAACTAATAATGTACTCTCTGATGTAAGCGTAACATGTAAAGGAGATACTTTAATAACTAATGTACTGGGACAGTTCACTTGTACAAGCTTGCCTGAAGGAAAAGTAGTATTTGAGTTGAGCTTAATTGGTTATCAAAGTAGAACAATTAGTACCGAGGTAGGTAACTTTACATTAGTTGATATTGGCACTATTCCATTAACACCTGAAAATCCAAATACTATTACAGGGATTGAAGGCTTAATAATGGATAATACAACACGTCAATTCTTAATTGGTACAACTGTTAATGCACAATTTGGTGATACAGTATATTCAGCTACATCTGCCACAGATGGAAGTGTTATCATTGAAATCCCAGGTAGCTATACAGGTAATGTTACTTTAACAGTAGAAGGGTATAAACCCATTGAGCTTGATGTATCTTTAGCAGAAAAAGATCTTCTAGATTTAGGTTTTGTTTTATTACACCCACTTGGTACAGTTGCTCTATTGCCTGATTTAACAGGTGATCCATTTGATCCAAATACCTTGACTACAAATTTAGATACACTAGAAATTGAAGGTGGATTAGCTTTTACTATTAGGAATAAGGGAGCGGAGTCCACAACACTCCCTATTACAGTACGTATTTTTAATGATATCAATCTAAACTATGAATATGATAGTGATATAGATGTCACCTTAGGGCACACTGTTATTAGTGAACCACTATTAGCAGGTACAAACACTACTATTAATATACCTGTGAAGGGTGAATTACCATTTCGTGATGCGCCTATTTTTGTTGTACTTGACCATGAGAAAAATATGGTTGAAGTGAATGAAAATAATAATGTTATTTTACCTATTAGCCAATGTCGCCAAGATACTAGCTATACAATTGATTTAGCACTTTGTATTGATACTTCTCCCAGTGTATTAAATGATCAACTGACGCTTCAATTAAATGGTGTTGCAAAAGCAATTGAAGATAGATCTGTCTTACCAAGAAATAATTCTGTACGATTAAGTATTATTCAATTTGCTGGTGACCCACGAGTTGAGGTTCCTCCTACATTTTTGAATGAAAATAATGCGCAGGAAATAGCTGATAAAGTTAGAGGGATTAAAAGATTCATAGCAGGAACTGAAATTGAAAAATGTATCAATACTGCTGTATCAGAAATTACTTCTGCAACACCAGCTACTGATTATCAAATTATTAATGTATCAACAGATGGTGATTCAAATAAAAAATTAGTACAAGAAGCCTCACTAGCAGCTAAAAATGTAGGCATTAATGCTTTAAATGCTGTTGCAATAGGGCAAAATGTTAACATGGAGCTACTTGATACAATGGTTTTTCCTCAGCCATCAGGGGGAGAGCGAGGATATGTAACAGGCTTCTCTGATTATGAAGAATATGCCGCAACTGTAGCAAGATATATTGGTACTGATGTGGGTATTGGTACAACAGACCTGACTGCCTCACGTTTTTATACCAGTAAAAACCCAGCTGATAAAAAAGCAAGCCTACATTTACGTGTTGGGAAAAAAGGGATGGTAACATGGCCACTTCCTTTTGATGTTGACTTCTGGGAAGGAAAACCTGATGAGGGGGGACGCTTTTTAGGCAGTATATCAGTGAGTGCCCCTGTTGGTGTGACTGCACATTATCAAGATATTCGCTTAGATGGTGTGACAGGTTTAAGTACAGGTAAAACCTTATATGCCATTATTGATTCTGATGAAGATATTATGGAGTGTAACCGAGATAACAATATTATTAGTACGCAGGTAAAAGATGCAGCTGGAACAATTGCTATTTCAACAGATGCAACAAAATATGAAGCACATACACCTGTTAATATTAGTTATACAGTAGCAAATAAAGGTATTTTACCTTTATCAGAAACACTGCCTTCTGGTTTTGCTGCCACATTCATTATTGAAGATGCAAAAGGTGATACAGTTGTAACATTACCTGTTATTGATATTGCAACACTTAATGTAGGAAGTGAGATAGCAGCTCAAATTTCATGGGATACTGCTAAATGGCTAACAGGTATATATCGTATTAAAGCACAGCTACATAATGAAGCTGGGCAACTTGTTGATGAAACCAGTGTACCATTTGAAATAACCTATGGTGATGAAGCAACAGTCAAGTTCAATACATATTTAGATAAGCCTGCTTATAATAATGATGGTTTAGTACAAGTTAATGCTACGATACACAATCAGAGCCTTAATCGTCTTATTGAGGGGGCGTTAGTACAAGTCACTATAACTAATCCTGAACAAAAAGTTATTTACAGCAAAGTACGCGCTCTAAATATACTGCCACCTGGTGGGACACAAGAACTATTGTTTCCTCATATGCTAAGCAGAGCAAAACTGGGGGAGTATACTGTAAAAGCGGATGTAATCAATCAAGATAATACAATTTTATCTACTGAAACCAGTACATTTGAAGTTAGTTCAATAGCTGATTATACATTGTTAGGTGAAGTGTATACTCGAAGAGATAGTTCTTTTGTACAAGTTTGCTCTGGTCGAGTGAATAATGTTGGGCATACTGAAAGGACTAACTTACCTGTACGACACTTATTGCTTGATATAGATAATCAAACTATTGCTGCAGAGAAATCTGTCAATGTTACGATTCGTGCAGGAAGCTATTATAGGGAAGGGTTTTGGTATTACACACAACTTCTTTCTAAAGGAGACTATGCATGTATTGTTCAAGCAGAAGTAGAAGGACAATGGAAAACCTTAGATTTTAAAACTTTCTCTGTTACCCATTACCTTGCCAGTCAGTGTGATACAATGTATGCCGTACATGATGAAGGGGTAAGCCATAGTCAATTATTCACTTATGACTTGGATAAAGGGGATGTTAAACCACTTGGAACTCTTCATGCTCATAGTGATATAGAAGGCATGGATATCAACCCCGAAACACAACAACTCTATGCCACAACAGGGACAGCAAATTCACGGCTCTACTTAGTTGATGGGCATACAGGAGAATTAACATTTGTTGGTTTAACTGGGTTTAATGATGTGGTTGGTTTAACATTTGATTACAGAGGGGATTTATGGGGCTGGTCATCGCAAGGGTTGATTAAGATTAACCATCATACAGGAAAAGGGGAGCTTGTTTTTGAAAGTAAGCTACCTATTGAAAGTCTTGCAGATAAAAAATACACCAATGATTTTTATGCAACCTCTTATTCATTCCAGGATAAATCCAGTACACTTTGGATATATTCAAAGTTTGATAATGAGATGATCGAGAAATGCTCTAATATCCCTGGTGAAATAGAAAGCTTAGAATTACTCTCTGATGGTAAGCTTATTTATGGTACTCATAATGATGATACATTAGGGTTATATGTTTATGATCCTTATGCATGTAAAGTTGTTGAGAAATCAAAAATCAATACACCTTACAATGATGTAGAGGCCATTGCATGGCCAGTAAGTTGTACATACCAGCAACGTGACCTTAAAAACTACTTTACGCAACTTTCTGACTCAGGAGATGCTTTCCTTGGTGAAGATCGTCAAGTACGTGTACGTGTATATGGACAGTACCATGCAGGTATATTGGCTGCGGAAGTAGAAGAAGGTGCACCACCAGAAGATGGGAAAATACAGCTCATTAGTATTGCTGATGAAAACCAAGATGGAATGAATGATTTCTTAATTATTTATCCTGATGGTAAGCGTCAAGTATTTTACTATTTTGGTATTCCCCAATAATATCCCTCTAATATTTATGTGTTGATAGCTTCTATCAAGCTATCAACACGTCTTTAATTTTTCAAAGGAATAGAGACTCATCATGTCAGACTCGTCTTACTCACTCTTTATGAGATCGAGTGCGTTGACAGTAATTATCAGCTTTACCATGTTAATGCTAGAGCCCACTGCTGTTGCTGCACAAGTTCTATATGAAGATTCAAAAAAAGAAAATACGATTGTAAAACAGGAAGTTATTACCCAAGATACCACACTGGAGACACTTGCCAGTGCATTGAAAACTTGGAAAACACAGTTAAATACTGATCAGCCTTCAACCGAAGTTAACCAACGTCGCGATCAATCTATTCAATCACAAGCATATGCGATTAAGCAGCAGGTGATTAGTTTTGATGTTAATACTAAGGCAAAATTTGCAGAGACATTGGCACAGCTACAGGCGAAGAATATGCCTGAGGAAATTATTCAGCGTCATACAGATACAGTTGCCACATATCAAAAGGATATGACAACCTTATTGACTAAGTTAGACGCTATTATTAGTGCAAAAGATGATACAAATCTTGCAGCACAGCTGGAAGATACATTAGCGTATTTAAAACCGTTTTTAGCATTGAATGATCACCCTGAGTTTGATCCAACAGAACTTCCTTTTGGTGTACCTAAATCAAAGAATCGTGAGCCAATTCAAAATGCTACAGCATTAAAAAAACAATTGCCTGTTGATCCATCAGAGGTAACACCAAAAGGACGTTCATCAGCTCCTGATGCCAGTTACCTTGTTGCAACTGAAGATGTAAAGATTACAGATGAAATTAAAGCATTAGCTGAAGAGTTAGATCATGATCCAGTTAAAATTTATAATTGGGTATATGATAATATTAGATTTATTCCTACTTATAAATCTATTCAAGGAAGTCAGCAAACACTTGATAATAATGCAGGGAATGCAACAGATACATCTAGTTTATTAATTGCTTTATTACGTGCATCAGGGATTCATTCTCGTTATGCCTATGGAACAGTACGTATTCCTGCTGAGAAAGTAATGAATTGGGTAGGAGGTGTGACAGTACCTGAAGCGGCTTTACACCTAATTGCACAAGGAGGAATTCCTGTTGCTTATGAGAGTCATCAAGGAAGAATCACACATTTTAATATAGAGCATATGTGGGTCGATGCATGGATTGATTTTATTCCAAGCCGAGGGGCAAAACATATAAAAGGGGATAAATGGGTCTCTATGGATGCTTCTTTTAAACAATATGAGTTTACTGAAGGCATGGATATTGAGAATAATGTTGAGTTTGATAAAGAAGGCTTTGTAAAGCAATTTACAGACAACATAGTAGCCAATGAGGCAGAAGGCTGGACACAAAGCAATGTTGACCAAATAGCAATTCAAGCACAACTTGAAAATTATCAAGCTCAAATAGAACAATATATTAAACAAACAAACCCTGATGCAACAATAGATGATGTATTAGGAATACAAGCTACAATCTCTCCTAATCGTCCTACATTTGCAGCGGGTTTACCTTATGAAGTGAAAGCTGAGGGAAATACATTTAAAACCCTGCCTGATAAGTTACGTCACTATTTTAAACTGAGTTTATCAGCAAATGAGCCAAGCAGTTTAGGAACAAGTTATGCTACAGGCTACCCTGTGATTAATTATAAAGAAAGTTTACCTAATTTAGCAGGTAAACGTTTAACTTTATCATTTGAGCCTTATTCAAATGCAGATCGTAAGTTATTAGAAAGTTATTTGCCTAATGTTACTGATGGTCAGGAAGTAGATTTAACTAAATTACCAACATCTTTCCCAGGGTATCTTATTTATTTAAAAGCTCAGTTAAAATTGGATGGTGAGATTGTCAAGCAAAATGGAAAGCTTGCAATGGGGCAAAAGTTAATGAGTACCATTGGTATTACCAAAATGAATGGCGATTGGTATTTGGGGCATAAGAACCCAATTGCAGGGGAATTTTATGCTTTTGGGATTGATTTACAGGGGGTAACGCAGAAGGAAGCAACTACTGTTAAGGAGCGCATGGAAGCGACAAAAGCAAAGGTAGAAGCTGAACAATTCACTAATGTAACTAAAGATGATTTTATAGGGGATATACTCTATATGGGAGCATTAACCTATTTCGCTATTAATGATTTAAATTTAAAAATGATTAATAAAGGTAACTTAGCACGGGCTTATCGCCATCCCTCTTTTGGTACTTTCTCAACTAATCTAATTCCTGTTTATAGCTTAGGTATTCCCCAAGAAGTAAAACCAAGTGGGATTTTAGTTGATATGGATACTATTGTTCAATCATTATGGGCGGAAGATGATAATGCATTAAAAACCAAACAATTTGTTCAGCAAATAGGAATGACAGCTTCTGCTTTGGAACACTTACTTCCTGAAAAGTTATTTAGCAGTGAACAAAATCCAGGGGAAGGTATTTCTGCAATCAAAGCTTTAAATATAGCATCAGAAGAAGGACAAAGAATTTACAAAGTTACACAGATGAATTTTAATACTGTATTGCCACAACTTAGTGTTAGTAATGAGATTAAAGATGAAATCCGTACTTCAGTAGCTTTAGGAAAAATAGTAACTATTTCACAGCATAATATAGCTTTCAATAATTGGATAGGTGCAGGATATATTATTACTGATCCTGATACAGGAGCAGGAGCTTATAAAATTACTGGAGGAGCTAATGGAGGACTTTTTTTAAGTTCTGGATTACAGTCATTTCTTTTTGGTGGTATAGCAGCGGGAGCAATAGCCTTTGGTGCACCTGCAGCAATAATAGGGTTATTTTTGTTTGGATTTGTTCTGGCTCTTGCACATCTTATATATTCGGAAGGCACAGAAGATATTAGCCTAGAGAATTCTGAATTAGCTGTAGGATTACTGCTTGCCACCTTGGGTTTAGTAGCTGCTGGACTCTTTGCTTTTGGAATAACAATAACAATTCTAACACCAGCTGCTGGATTTCTAGCAGCTGCAATAGGCTTTGTATTTGCAGCAAAAGCTGTGTTAAAAAAGTTTTTACAAGCAAACCTTAGTAAGATCAGATACTCCCTTCATAGTCGAGATCTAGAGAGCCTTTTTTCATAAAAAATACTTATGAATGAGTAGCGTAGGCTGAATTGTAGGTTGGTGCTGACAACGGAAGCCCAGCATTAGGTACGGTGGTTTTTTGTTGGGCTTCCTGCGTCAGCGCCAACCTACGATATTTAAATATAGGCACGATGGTTTTTTGTCGCATACCTCGTGTAGGCTGGTGCTGACGAAGGAAGCCCAGCATTAGGCACGGTGGTTTTTTGTTGGGCTTCCTGTGTCAGTGCCAACCTACGATATTTAAATATAGGCACGATGTTTTTTTGTCGCATACCCCGTGTAGGTTGGCGCTGCACTGCCATTAAGTTAAGGATTATCTGGTTCCACGCGCTCTGCGCTGGAATCCAATCCCTGATGCTCTGCATCATCTTGCTTAAAGTACCACGGTGTCAGCTTAGAGGGGAGGACGCGGAGCGTCCAAGGCTGCATTACAACGCGGAGCGTTGTAACGAGGAAAGTGCTGCTTTTAATCCTTAACTTAATGGCAGTGAGGTTGGCGCTGACGTAGGAAGCCCAACAAAAAACCACCGTACCTTAAAATTAAAATATTAGGTTCTGTACTTTAATGCTGGGCTTCCGTTGTCAGCGCCAGCCTACGTGAGATATGTTATAAAAAATCTACCTTAATACGCTGGGTTCTCTTTAATCATACCAATCATAATATCCCCATCTTTTTATAACGGTGATAAGATGAATACAACCACTCTTCGGGGTGGTTGACATAACCATGTTTTACGGGATTATTATGTATATATTCAATATGCTGTAACCAATCCCGTTCATTTAAAATGGTGTGCTCCCAATAACGGCGTTGCCAAATTCCCCGCTCTCTTTTCTTTAATCGGCTGGTTTATATAACCTCGTTCCAATGCAGCTAAGGAACCCCACGTCCCCTCCCCTGAATTCACACCGAGATATCTTAGTAAGATGACACAGAGCATCAGAGGGACTGGACTCCCAAACAGGGTTTGGGAACCAGATAAAATCATTAAGAGAAAAATAAACTTTAAAATGTACAACTAAAGTGCTATTTCGTACAACTTTCGTTGTATTTCCTCATAACACATTTTATTTTATGATGTTTTTAATGCAAATTAGCCATTATTTGCAGTGGTTATAGAAATGAGTTGAATAGTTTAGGATTTTATTATGTCAAATAACATTGGGCTTTTTATTGCTTCTTATGAAATTACTACTGACCTTGTAGGCGCTCCTGCCTTAAGAGTTGACTTAAGTATTGATGTAGTTAAAAAAGAAGTTGTTTCAGGGGTTGCACATATTTCTCAAGCAACAAACCCACCTTTAGATCTTTCTGCTTATCGTTTATCTGGCAATTATTATTACATGTGTGTGATGCCTGATACTTGTCACATTGCTATGGATGTCACAGGGTGGGAAATGCCTGAAATATCACCAAAAATCCCTGGTGAGCATGTTGGAATCGTTATTGCCGATACATTAAAACTTAAACTTGTTCTCAATGATGATTGGCAATCTGGTAAGGCAGGTTATCAATACCGTGAAGGATTTGGGGATAATTGGAAGAAAGTAGAAAATGCAAATGTTAAACTACTTTCACCTCAATGTATTAGCCAGCATAAAAAAGTGGAAGAGCTAGAAACAGCTTAAAATATTTATTCACAAATTGAGGAATAACATTTTATTCCTCAATATTTTTCTCTATAATCTAGTTAACTATCTAACTAGTTATTTTAAAATCATAAGTTTATATATATGATTTAATCATCAGGTGTAGCAATTTGAGGAAGTTGTTTAGCTTTAAATAGCATATCTAATGCTTCTATATAAAGCGTATTGAGTTCTTTTTTTTCCTTAATGCTTAACATTCTGAGTTGATCATGGGCATCAGGGTGAATATACATCATAACCTGTTTTGCACGTTCTTTGAGTGGACGTTTTTTTTCTTGTGCTGTAATTGCTGCTCTTTTTACTGTCTCTCTTGTAGAAGCAGATTCTAGTTTTTGTTTAGGTGTTTTTAATCTTCCTGATGACAGTGATGCACGTTTAGCCATTTTTTAATTCTCCTGTGATCCATTTCCATAAAGTGCGGATTTCATCAGCTGATTTTCCTTTGGGTTCAAACTCGGTGACAGCTCGGCTATCTATCAAAGCATAGTGATAAGCCGCTCGTTGAGTGATTCGCCCTGCCCATACCTTAACTTGATAATCATTTTCTAACGCCTGTCGTGCTTCTGCGACAACCGCAGGCTCTCCCAGTCCTCGTTGTGGTGGGCAGGCAGAAAAAACAACCGCTACCTTAGTTTTAGCTTGTTGTGCAATATCAATACTAGGTGCAATGGCTCGCAGATCTAAAATAGTAGGGCGGCAGGGAATTAGCATTAAATCAGAAAGCTGTGCCGCTTTAATTGCCTCAGTATTATTATGTGGAGCGGTATCAATCACCACTAAATCCATTCCTGAATCTTGGCATTCTTGTAAAATATCGGGCAATTCACCTGCATGACATTGTGCAAGCAATGGGCTATCAGCATCACGTTCAGCGTGCCATGCAACACTAGACCCCTGAGGATCAATATCAATCAGTGCCACTTTTTTACCTTGCTGCTCAGCTGCCACAGCAATATGTAAAGCAAGTGTGGTTTTTCCTGATCCACCTTTTTGTGATATAAAAGATAATATATCCATATATTCTCCAAGTAATTAAATTTTTAAACTAGTTAACTATTTAATTAGTTGGGTAGTTAACTAGTTTGTTATTTTATAATAACTTATATATAGATTTATTGCTATTTTTTATAGATTAAGTAAAGAAATTAGGAGAGGAAATATAGAATAAACATATAGGTTATTGGTGTAGTTTTCGTAATTGTAATGATAATTCAAACCCACAGGCATGGGCATATTTAAGCAGTGTTTCCCAACTGGGGTTACTATTGCCACATTCCATACGGCTGATATTGCTTTTTTGGGTATGCATACGTTCTGCAACTTGTTCCTGAGTTAACCCTGCTTTAGTTCGCATAGAAACCAATTGATCAATCAAGCTAAACTCTGCATCAAGTTTTTCATATTCAGTTTTTACTTCAGGATTATCAAAAGCCCGTTGTTTTAGTTTTTGTAAACTCATGGTTTTGTTACCTCTTTCTGACGTTGACGAGCAAGGTCTAAATCATTTTAAGGCATGTAATACATAAATATGCTGACCTTTTAGATAATAATACAAGCCCCGACCAATCCCTTCTTGTGCTTTAGCTTTTATCTCAAATAAACCTTGAATTTTCCCCATATATTTTTCTATAAAATCATAGAAATACACATTAGGGCAGCGTAGCATAATCATGCTATCACTTTCATAAGCATGTACAAGCAGTAACTCAAAAGTGTGAAAAAGATAATAAAATAGTTTCACCTATTACCTTATTTTTCTAATTACAACCCAATTGAGCGCGATTAGGGAGTACTTAAACTAAAACTAAAAAATATATTTTTAATATCATGGGTATTGCAAAAAACCCTTAGAAATAGGTGAATTGAATAATGACATTTTAATAGAAATACTATATTTTTTAGTAATATAGCTCAAACTCTCTTAATTTTAATAGCTCAATACTTAATTGAGAGCTACTCCACTATTTTTTTCAAAATTAGCCATACTCTTTATTTGTAATACGATTAATATTTATTGTATGATGATAAGCGTGTATTTTAAAATGACTTTTTTAAAATGCATTTGCTTAAAATGCTTTTTTAAGTAGACATTAAGGTATTCGTGATTTTAGATAAATGTTTTTCCCAACTCTCAGGAAAAATCAAAAAGCTTAAAAGTATCCAATAATTTTTATTGTGTACATACTTTCAATTTTATTACATAAAATTAATTATTAATATTAGCTATTGCTTAAGTGAATCCCCTCTTTTATTTAATTTTATACTGGATAGAACAGAAGGTTGCTTAGTCACGAAATAAATAGGTAACACCTAACATTACAGCGAGGTACATATTTATGATTGTTTATAAAAATAAACGAATAATCACTGCATTTATAGCAAACCTAGTATTTTTATTTCCCATTAGTCTTTTAGCCAGTGAGGCGGATAGTTGTAATTATCCACTGACATCTGTTGCAGCAGAACTTGATAATAATATTGTTTTTTTGCCCAGTCAGGAAAATTCACAAAAACAATTTATGGCACTTGAAAGCAACTTATCTCCTACAACACCAGAGTTCCAAGATGGGCGAATCGGTATGACGGTTCACTTTAATGCACAGGAAGAAATTACAGATCTACCTATTAGCTTTTGTATGGATATTGGCTCTACATGTGAATTACTACCAGTATGGGATAGTAAAAAACAAGACTATACGGACTACATAGAGATAGAGCAGATTGTAGATGATGGAACAAGCAATGCTTATATTGAATTAGGTATTTTACCGAATTTAGCAGAAAAGATACGTCCTGATGCTGCCACACCTATTGAAGTTACTATTCGTGGCTCACTTGCTTGTTCAACAAGCCTTGATCGCTTAGGTGTAGAACTGGTGAAGGTTCCAGTAGTTGATCTAAACAGTACAGGTATAAAGGGGAGAGCAAGTAACAGTAATGATGAGAAAGTAACAAAAACACCTAAAAAGTATGGTTTAGGGATCGAAAAAACATTTATTGACAAAAAATGGGGAGGGGACAGAGTTAGTGTTAATGTAAGTATGACAGGGGCACTTAATTTATACCGGGAAAAAGCCAAAGAAACAGATTATAAATGGGAAAACCATTTTGATGGTGATGTTAGTGGTGCAGTTGATGTCAGTATTTTCAAGCAAAATATTCAATTTTTAACTGCTAGTATTCTTCCAAAAAAACCATTGAAAGAAAAATTTGAAACTAGCTTGGAAATGAGCTCCTTTGGTTATACTTGGCTGGATAAGAAGCTTACAAAGGAAGATAGTAAAGCCGATGATCTAAAAAATGATAAAGCAAAATCTCGTTCTGATCAGGGTGAAGGACAATACGTGCAGAGCCTTGGTTATTCTGTCGTAAAAGAAATATCTAAATCAGCTAGGTTTGTAGTGGGTCCAGTTCCATTAAGAGTAAGAATTACAGCAAAAGGTGAACTTGGTATAGAAGGAGACATTATCTCTGATATAAGTTTCAGCAAGTTAAGCCTCGGTATTCAGAATGTAGGTCCTTACATAGAACTTGGTGGTTCTGCAAGTGCAGGTGTTCAGGGATTAATTTTTGGAGGAGGAGTCAAAGCAAGCTTGACTCTTGTCACCGAAAAAGTAGGTGTAGATATTACCACAGCAATTCAAAGCCAAAAGGTTCAGTTAAGTGGTTCATTTTGGAATCGTGTAGAAGGTTTGAAAGGAAGCATTCAGCTTTATGCAACATGGAAAAGACCAATAAGAAGAAAAACAAAGAAAAAAACCATGACTATTTTTAGCTGGAAAAACCAATATAAAAATAACAGTACTATTGCAGCGTGGAATAACCGTGCAGTGACTCAAGCAGAGTAATAATAGTACATAGAGGCTCTATTCCATATCATTCTGTAGGTAGTGGTTATAGAGCCCCTATAGTAATAGTGTAAAGTTTGGTGAAATGATAGTACTAAATTGCGATAATTAAGTTATTGATATAAAAACAAAAACATCATTTTAAAATTTCAGTATGACTAAAAAGCTCGCCTCCCAGTAATTCAAAATAATACATCATTAACAGGAAAACATGTTGCACACATTTAAATTAAAACAATGGCTGTTACTCAGTATTGGTCTATTATTTGGTTTAGGTTTGATAGTCGCTTTAATAGAGTACGAGCAAGAATCTAGCTCACCACCAGAAAAAATAATTACAAGTAAGCAGAAACCTGATCCAATTATTATTGAAGATATTAAAGAAAATAAAAAGAATATATTAGTTAAAGATAAATTTCTTGCACCACTGGAATTCAATTGGATAGCTGGAAAAAAACAGACCTATCAGTATTCTCTTCTTTCACAAATAGAAACAAATACTAATTTATTGGAAGCATCTTCTGAAGCTTGGCAAACAACAAGTGCTGAACTTAAAGGGGTTTTAAATGCACGTTTTTTTGAAGCACGCCCCGGAAAATTTTATGTTGGATTTCAACTCTCTCCTATTCAGTTTTCTATTGCTAAACAACGTTTATCTCCATTAGAAAATCTATATTCTTCTTTTTTTATGGTTGCTTTTAGTAAAGATGGGCAGCCTATAGAATTTTATTTACCAAAAAAAATTCACACTTCTGAAAAAAAATTGGTCACTGAAATTATTAATGGTATTCAGCTTATTCTTCCCTCATCTGCCATTAAAAAGGAATGGGTAACGCGTGAAAATAATACAACTGGTGAATATACAGCTGAGCATATTTTGCAAGAAAATAAAATATCAAAGAAAAAAACAAGCTACCTAACAATATCTTCTTTTGGTGAGGAAGTCGATAATATAGAAAAACTTGATTTTAAAGGAAATATTTTAACATCTCATATTGAGGGAATTGTTTCTAAAAAACAAGCTTGGATAAAAAGTTTAGTGGGTAAGGAGCAATTAGAGATTAATTCTCAACATGGTAAGGTAGCTAAAATTACCTCTCAGATTAGTCTACATTTATCTGATGATCTCATTAACCCAGAATTAGCTATTTGGCAGGCTAATTCTGATCCTGATATCGTGATTGCTGGTTTTGCAAACAGTAGTGAAAATAATATAAGT
>Ga0193956_1000604_pt1 | contig 15937 bp, 29 predicted proteins | sample BB_7_MG_FD_140358 | JGI IMG/M metagenome (GOLD analysis project Ga0193956, IMG submission 140358) | Microbial mat bacterial communities from the Broadkill River, Lewes, Delaware, United States - BB_7_MG | ecosystem: Environmental > Aquatic > Freshwater > River > Microbial mats | place: USA...
CTGTCCGACGCTGAAAAGGCCAACTGGCAAGAACTGGCTGCCAATACCCTGAAAGGGTTGGCCAGCAAAAATGCCTATCCGGTTGAACTGTATCAAAAACTTCAGGCGCGCCTGATCGAACTGCGTGCAGGTCAGTAACTCCATGGGACTGCTTCGCTGGATTCACCGCATCGAAGATGCGGTGCTGGTTTTATTGCTACTTGGCATGATCCTGCTGGCTGGAATCGACATTCTGGCACGGACTCTATTTGGAGGAGGCGTTCTCTGGATTCCGCCGCTTCTGCGCGTCATGGTGCTATGGCTGGGGCTACTGGGCGGCCTAATGGCAACCCGCTCTCGAGAACACATTGCCATTGATTTGATTGAGCGCCTCGCCAATCCGACCATTTCACGCTACCTGCTGGTGTTAACGTCCGCTTTTTCGGCGTTTGTCTGCGGCATCATCGCCTGGTATAGCCAGGAATTTGTCTTGCTCGCCAGAGAATTCAATGACATTGCGTTTGGCGATGTACCCGCCTGGCCACTGCAATTGATTATTCCCTTCTCATTTGCCCTCATTGCTCTGCGTTTTGCCATTCAAAGCCTGCAGGCCCTGTTTAACCGCTTACCTGAGGCCACTTCCTGATGACCTGGCTGGTTCCTCTTATCCTTCTGATGCTGGCCCTGAGCGGCACGCCGTTGTTTGTTGTGATCGCGGCCAGTGCTATCTGGGGATTTTATCAAACCGACATCGACCTCATGGTGATGGCGGTAGAGATTTATCGCATTGCAGAAATGCCGGTACTGATTGCCATCCCTCTGTTTACCTTTGCGGGTTACATCCTCGGGGAAAGCAAAGCCCCCCAACGCCTGGTTCGCATCACCGATGCGTTCCTGGGCTGGATGCCCGGCGGACTGGCGATTGTTGCCTTGGTCACTTGCGCCTTGTTCACGGCCTTTACAGGAGCCTCTGGCGTCACCATTGTGGCATTGGGGGCCTTACTGGTGCCCGCTTTGCACAAAGCAGGCTACAAGGAAAACTTCAACCTTGGCCTGGTCACCACATCCGGCAGTCTGGGCTTGCTGTTTGCCCCATCCTTGCCGCTGATTCTGTATGGCGTGGTTGCTCAGCAAATGGCACTGGACACGCCAGTCAGTATTGATGATCTTTTCCTGGCCGGTTTGTTGCCGGGTGGATTGATGCTATTGGCTCTGAGTATCTATAGCGTGATGCAAGCGCCAAAGTCGGACCAGGCCAAACCGCCATTTGATGGTAAGGAAGCCTGGGCAGCACTGAAAGATTCCGCCTGGGAGTTGCCACTTCCGGTGATTGTACTCGGCGGTATTTATGGTGGTTTTTTTGCTGTATCAGAAGCCGCAGCCATTACAGCGCTGTATGTATTGATCGTGGCGGTGATCATTCGTCGGGAAATATCACTGACCAAGCTGCCAGAAGTCATGCGCGAATCCATGAAACTGGTCGGCGCGATCTTACTGATCCTGGCAGTCTCCATGGCATCGACCAATTACATGATTGATGCAGGCGTTCCAGAACAGATTTTCGGGTTTATTCAGCAACACGTCAGTGATGGTGTGACATTCCTGCTGCTGCTGACCTTGTTCCTGCTGGTATTGGGCATGATGCTCGATATTTTCTCTGCCATTGTCATCATGATACCCATCATTCTGCCAATCGCGGTCGAATACGGCATTCACCCGATTCACCTGGGCATTTTGTTCCTCGCCAACATGCAGCTTGGCTACTTCACTCCGCCAGTCGGGATGAACCTGTTCATTGCCAGCTTCCGCTTCAACAAACCGGTCATGACGCTCTATCGGGCAACCTTGCCTTTCTTCTTTATTCTGCTGGCTACGGTGCTGATCATTACCTTCTGGCCCGGACTGAGTCTGGCGCTGCTGTAACCTCAGCGGTCACGAAACGGCCACAAGAGCCTCTCTGGCTCTTGTGGTTTTCCTACCCATAACTCGCCTGCAGAAAACCCAACTATCCTATATTCTCAAACGTATCTGGCCGAATAACAGGCACAAAAAAACCCGCACAAGGCGGGCTTTTTCAGATCATGACTGCTTATTCAGCAGCATCATCCTTTACTTCAACTACATCTTCTTCCGCTACAGCCACTGGACGATCAACCAGCTCAACGAAAGCCATAGGGGCTTTGTCACCAGGACGGAAACCGCATTTCAGAATGCGAATGTAACCACCTGGACGGGACTCATAACGAGGACCCAGTTCGTTGAACAGTTTACCTACAGCTTCTTTGCTGCGGGTACGGGAGAAAGCCAGACGACGGTTCGCCACAGAATCTTCTTTTGCAAGAGTAATCAGTGGTTCTGCAACGCGACGCAGTTCTTTCGCTTTTGGCACAGTCGTTTTAATGACTTCATGCTCGAACAGGCTCACGGCCATGTTCTTCAACATGGCTTGACGGTGTGCGCTGGTACGATTGAAGTGACGACCACTTTTACGATGACGCATGGTTTAATTCCTTGCTAACTGAACGTGAGGCTCAAGCCAACACTTTGTCGTCGTTACGGAGACTGGCGGGTGGCCAGTTTTCCAGGTGCATACCCAACGACAAGCCGCGTGAAGCCAGCACGTCTTTGATTTCAGTCAGAGATTTTTTACCGAGATTCGGAGTCTTCAACAGCTCTACTTCTGTACGCTGAATCAGATCACCAATGTAGTAAATGTTTTCTGCTTTCAGACAGTTGGCTGAACGAACGGTCAGTTCGAGATCGTCAACCGGACGCAACAGAATCGGATCAATTTCCTCTTCTTCACGTACCTGCTCAACAACTTCGTCATTCTCAAGATTAACGAAGATTGCCAACTGCTGCTGCAAGATAGTCGCGGAACGACGGATCGCTTCTTCCGGATCAATAGTACCGTTGGTTTCCAAATCGATAACCAACTTGTCCAAGTCAGTACGCTGCTCTACACGAGCACTCTCAACGCTGTAAGAGACGCGCTTCACCGGACTATAAGTTGCATCAAGCTGAAGTTTACCAATGGACTTGGTTTCCTCATCGTTCTGGTAACGAGACTCAACAGTCTCATAACCACGACCAGAGGCAACCTTCAATGTCATTTTCAACTCGGTACCTTCACCGATGTTGGCAATAACATGATCGGGGTTAGCAATTTCAACCCCGTGATCCAGTTGAATATCGGCAGCTGTCACTGCCCCCGGACCAGTTTTGGTCAGGCTCAGTGTTGCTTCGTCACGCTCATGCAATTTGACTGCGACGCCTTTCAGGTTCAACAGGATTTCAATAACGTCTTCCTGCACACCTTCGATAGCGCTGTATTCATGAAGTACGCCTTCAATTTCGCACTCCACCAATGCCGCACCCGGCATTGATGACAAAAGAATACGACGCAAGGCAGCACCGAGGGTGTGGCCAAAACCACGCTCGAGAGGCTCCAACGTAACCTTGGCGTGGGTTCCGCTAACTTCATCCACCTGAATGTTTCGTGGTGTCAAAAACTCATTCACTGCACGCTGCATAGCTGCCCTTAAGCTCCTCTATTACTTGGAGTAAAGTTCTACGATCAGGTTCTCGTTGATCTCAGCTGGGAGATCAGCGCGTTCCGGAGCAGAGTTGAAAGTGCCTTCCATCTTGCTCTTGTCGACATTGATCCAGCCACAATCTGCGCGCTGACCTGCCAACTCAAGTGCAGTTTTGATGCGATCCTGATTCTTGGATTTTTCGCGAATCGCGACAACATCACCACTTCTTACGGAAAAAGACGGAACATTCACACTGCGACCATTAACGGTTACAGCTTTGTGAGAAACCAGCTGACGCGCTTCTGCACGAGTGGAACCGAAGCCCATACGGTATACAACGTTATCCAGGCGAGCTTCCAGCAATTGCAGAAGGTTCTCACCAGTTGCACCTTTACGGCGGGCTGCTTCCTTATAGTAGCTGCGGAATTGCTTTTCCAGAACGCCGTATAAACGACGAACTTTCTGCTTTTCACGCAACTGCAAACCATAATCAGACAAACGACCACGGCCTGCGCCGTGAACACCTGGCTTGGTTTCAGCCTTACATTTGGAATCCAGCGCACGAACACCGCTCTTCAGAAACAGATCGGTGCCTTCGCGACGAGACAGCTTACATTTTGGACCAATATAACGTGCCATATTTCTGCCTCCTTATACGCGACGCTTCTTAGGTGGACGACAGCCGTTATGCGGAATCGGTGTTACGTCTGTAATGTTGGAGATTTTATATCCACAAGCATTCAGGGCGCGAACAGCTGACTCACGGCCAGGGCCAGGACCTTTGACTTCAACGTCCAGGTTCTTCAGGCCATATTCTTTCGCAGCTTCACCAGCACGCTCTGCAGCAACCTGTGCGGCAAACGGCGTGCTCTTACGTGAGCCACGGAAACCAGAACCACCGGCAGTTGCCCAGGAAAGAGCATTACCCTGACGGTCTGTAATGGTTACGATGGTATTGTTAAAAGAGGCATGTATGTGGGCGATACCGTCCACAACCTGCTTTTTAACCTTTTTCTTGGTTGATTTTTGTGGCTTAGCCATTAATTAATCCTGCTTTTAATATCAACACTGCAACAAGTGAATGCAGCTACACTAAAAGACCAATCCGAAATCACTTACGGATTGGCTTACGCGGACCCTTACGGGTACGAGCGTTAGTTTTAGTACGCTGACCGCGAAGAGGCAGGCTACGACGATGGCGAATGCCTCGGAAGCAACCCATGTCCATCAAACGCTTGATGTTCATTTGCACTTCACGACGCAAGTCACCTTCAACGGTAAACCTTGCTACTTCGTTACGGATCACATCCAGCTGCTCTTCGTTCAGATCACCCATACGAGTGTCTTCAGCGATACCACTGGCAGAACAAATCTGCTGAGCAGTGGTTTTACCTACGCCATAGACGTAAGTCAGAGAAATAACTGCATGCTTGTTGTCAGGAATGTTGACACCGGCAATACGGGCCATGTCTAACTCCGTTACACTTTACTTGATGAAAGGGCGCAAAATACTACAGGTGGCTTGATCAAAAATCAAGCCACCTGTTTCAATCATCACCCACCGTATCAGGATATTAACCCTGACGTTGCTTATGCTTAGGGTCTGTACAAATCACACGTACGCTACCATTGCGACGAATGATCTTGCATTCCCTACACATTTTTTTAACAGACGCACGTACTTTCATGACGGTCTCCTAAAATGAACTCAACGAGTTGAGCCCATATTCTTCAGGTTTGCTTTTTTCATCAGGGAATCATACTGATGAGACATCAGATGAGACTGAACCTGTGCCATGAAATCCATGACAACCACCACAACGATCAGTAATGACGTTCCACCGAAGTAAAACGGCACGTCCGCCAGGACGATCAGAAATTGTGGCATCAGGCACACAGCCGTGATGTAAAGAGATCCAAACAGTGTCAGGCGACCCAACACACCATCAATATATTTGGCGGTTTGGATACCTGGGCGAATCCCTGGAATGAAGGCACCAGATTTCTTCAAGTTATCTGCCACTTCTTTCGGATTAAACATCAAAGCCGTATAGAAGTAACAGAAGAAGATGATGCCCGCAGCAAACAATACAATATATAAAGGCTGGCTTGGAGCCAGTGCCAGACTGACATCTTGCAACCATTCCATACCTTCACCTTTACCAAACCAGGTTCCTAGCGATGCAGGAAACAGCAGTAAAGATGAGGCAAAAATAGCCGGGATGACACCAGCCATGTTCAGCTTCAATGGCAAGTGGCTGCTCTGTGCCGCCATTTGGCGGTTACCCTGTTGACGCTTGGCATAGTTAATCGTAATACGGCGTTGACCGCGTTCTACGAACACAACAAATGCAATAACAACAACAGCAAGGGCAGCAATCACCAGTAACAGAAGGATATTCAGATCTCCCTGACGAGCCGACTCGAAAGCCTGTCCGATCGCGCTGGGCAAGCCCGCAACGATACCTGCAAAGATCAGAATAGAGATACCGTTACCGATACCTCGTTCCGTTACCTGTTCGCCAAGCCACATCATAAATACGGCACCGGCAACAAAAGAAGGAACTGCAGCAATGTAAAAATCGATACCAGCCGAGAAAGTAACCCCCTGACCGGCAAGACCTGCGGAAACACCGAAGGCCTGAAGAGTGGCCAAAAGAACGGTTCCGTAGCGCGTATATTGAGTAATCTTACGACGCCCGGATTCCCCTTCCTTTTTCAGCTGTTCCAGCTGAGGACTCACTGCCGTCAGCAGTTGCATGATGATCGATGCAGAAATATACGGCATGATCCCCAGAGCAAGGATACTCATGCGCTCCAATGCACCACCGGAAAACATATTGAACATTTCCAGAATCGTGCCCTGGTTTTGCTCAAACAGCCGCGCGAGTGCCTCGGGGTTAATACCCGGAACCGGGATATGAGTACCGATGCGATATACAACAATTGCCAACAAGACAAACTTAATGCGAGACCAAAGTTCTCCCATTCCTTTTTGCATGCCTTGAGGTAGTGAGCCTTGAGTAGCCATTAGTCCTCGACCTTACCGCCCGCTGCTTCAATGGCAGCCTTGGCGCCTTTAGTGACTTTCAAACCTTTGACAGTAACAGCCTTGTTGACTTCACCGGACAGAATCACGCGAGCGACCTTGATCTTCTCGCCAATGATATCTGCTGCTTTCAAAGCTTCCAGATCAACAACATCGCCTTCAACCAGAGTCAGTTCGTTGAGACGAATCTCTGCAACGTACTGAGCCTTACGGGAAGTAAAGCCAAACTTTGGCAAACGACGGTGGATAGGCATCTGGCCACCCTCGAAACCTGGGGCAACACTACCACCAGAACGAGACTTCAGACCCTTGTGACCACGACCACCGGTTTTTCCAAGACCGCTACCGATACCACGACCGACACGCTTGCGCGTTGCCTTGGAACCAGGAGCCGGGCTCAATTCATTGAGACGCATATTACTCCCCTTCTACCTTAACCATGTATTGAACCTGGTTGATCATGCCACGAACGGAAGGAGTATCTTCCAGTTCAACGGTATGACCGATACGGCGCAGACCAAGACCTTTCATGGTTGCGCGGTGCTTAGGTAAGCGACCAATGGTACTGCGGGTCTGGGTAACCTTTACAGTTTTCTTTTCCATAACGCTTTACCCCAGAATATCTTCAACTGACTTGCCGCGCTTGGCTGCAATCTGTTCAGGAGAACGCATCTGCGCCAGACCATTAAAGGTCGCACGCACTACGTTGTTCGGATTGGTAGAACCGTAGCACTTAGCCAGTACGTTCTTGACACCAACCATTTCCAGAACGGCACGCATCGCACCACCGGCGATGATACCAGTACCTTCAGAAGCAGGCTGCATGTAGACCTGAGCACCAGAGTGACGGGCCTTAACAGGATACTGCAAGGTAGAACCGTCAAGCTGGACACTGACCATATTGCGCTTGGCCTGTTCCATTGCTTTCTGGATAGCCATTGGTACTTCACGTGATTTACCACGACCAAAGCCAACACGGCCATTACCATCACCAACCACTGTCAATGCAGTGAAGGCGAAGATACGACCACCTTTAACAACCTTTGCTACACGGTTAACTTGAACCAGCTTTTCTTGCAGCTCGCTCTCGTTACGGTCGTTATTACGTTCATTACGTTCGTTATTTGCCATGATCTCTACCCTTAGAATTCGAGGCCGTTTTCACGAGCCGCATCAGCCAGAGCTTTAACACGACCATGGTATTTGAAACCTGAACGGTCAAATGCAACCTTGGTGATACCAGCTGCTTTTGCACGCTCGGCGATCAGCTGACCGACGCGAGTTGCAGCACTGACGTTACCAGTCGTTTCGTTACGCAGATCGGCTTCTACGGTAGAAGCTGTCGCCAGGACGCTAGCGCCATTGGCAGAAATGATCTGAGCATAAATGTGTTGTGGTGTACGGTGTACACACATACGCACCGCGCTTTTCTCACGGATGTGCATCCGAGTCTTCTTGGCACGGCGCAGACGAGCTTTTTTCTTCTCATTCATGGCCTAGACCTTACTTTTTCTTGGCTTCTTTACGACGAACATGTTCGTCAGCGTAACGAACACCTTTGCCCTTATAAGGCTCTGGTGGACGATAACCACGGATCTCAGCAGCAACCTGGCCGACTTGCTGCTTATCAATACCCTTGATAACCACTTCAGTCTGGCTTGGAGTCTCTGCCTTGATGCCTTCTGGTAGCGCATAATCGACAGGATGAGAGAAGCCCAGTGAGAGATTCAGAGTTTTACCTGATGCTTTGGCACGATAACCAACACCTTGCAAAACCAGTTTCTTTTCAAAGCCAACGGTTACACCAGTAACCATGTTGTTAACCAAAGAACGGAAGGTACCCGCCATGGCGTTAGCTTTTTTGTCAGCAGTTTTGGGTGCAAACGTCAGTTGTCCATCAGCCTGGCTGATTTCAACAGATTCGTGCACAGCCAGTTCCAGAGAACCCTGCTTACCTTTGACAGCAATCTTGTCACCTTCCAGCTTGACTTCAACGCCAGCAGGAATCGCAACGGGAGACTTAGCAATACGAGACATAGTACCCCCTTAGAACACAGTGGCTATAACTTCACCGCCAACACCCGCAGCACGGGCAGCGCGATCAGTCATAACGCCTTTGGAGGTGGATACGATAGCAACGCCCAAACCAGCTTCTACCTTTGGCAGTTCTGTGGCGCCCTTGTACTGACGCAGACCTGGACGACTCACACGCTGAATGCGTTCGATAACAGGTTTGCCTTCGTAGTACTTCAACTCAATGGTCATAGTCGGCTTGGTTTCTTCATTAACAGAAAAACCAGTGATATAACCTTCTGTTTCCAGAACCTGGGCAACAGATTTTTTAATCTTGGATGACGGCATACTCACATTCGTATGGCCCGCTTGCTGGGCGTTACGAATGCGGGTAAACATATCCGCCAACGTATCTTGCATACTCATTTATTTTACCTCTGTTGTACAGCGCTCTCCCGAATGCTTTCACATTCGGGAGAAATTGCTTACCAACTAGCTTTTTTCAGACCCGGCACATTACCCTTCATCCCTTCTTCACGCAACTTAATACGTGACAGCTTGAACTTGCGGTAAACACCGTGTGGACGGCCTGTCAGTTGACAACGACGTTGCAAACGGCTTGATGACGAATCACGCGGCAGTTTTTGCAGTGTCTGTTGTGCATTCCAGCGTTCTTCATCAGAAGACTCTGGGTTCTTGATGATCGCTTTCAGTTCCTCGCGCTTGGCAGCAAACTTGGCGACCAGTTTTTCACGCTTCAGCTCACGCTGCTTCATGCTGATTTTAGCCATGGTTCACTCCTCAGTTACGGAACGGGAACTGCAACGCTTTAAGCAAAGCGTGGCCTTCTTCGTTGGTCTTGGCAGTTGTAGTGATCGTCACATCCATACCGCGAACCTTGTCTACTTTGTCGTAGTCAATTTCAGGGAAGATGATCTGTTCCTTGATGCCCATGCTGTAGTTACCACGACCATCAAAAGATTTGCCGTTGATACCACGGAAGTCACGAACACGTGGCAGAGAGATATCGATCAGACGATCCATAAATTCCCACATACGGTCACGACGCAAGGTTACCTTACAACCAATAGGCCAGCCTTCACGAACTTTAAAGCCCGCTACAGACTTGCGTGCTTTGGTGACAACTGCTTTCTGACCTGAAATTGCTTCCATATCAGCAACCGCAAAGTCCATCAGCTTCTTGTCACCCAGCGCTTCACCAACACCCATATTCAGGGTGATCTTGGTGATTTTGGGTACTTCCATAACGTTCTTGTAGCCAAACTCTTCAGTCAACTTGGCTACTACTTCGTTTTTATACAGTTCTTCTAAACGTGACATAGCAGTATCAAGCTCCAATTAGGCGTCGACAACGTCGCCAGTGGATTTGAAGATACGTACCTTCTTGTCACCCTCAACCTTGAAACCGACACGATCGGCTTTCTCAGCTTTAGGATTCCAGATAGCAACGTTGGAAGCCTGAATACCAGCCTCACGCTCAATGATGCCACCTGGCTGTTGCAGGTACGGGTTTGGCTTCTGGTGTTTTTTCACCATGTTGATGCCCGTGACAATCAGGCGACCGTCTGCCAGTACTTTTTGCACTGTGCCGCGCTTGCCTTTATCTTTGCCAGCGATAACAACAACTTCATCTTTACTGCGAATTTTCAACATCGTTTATCCTCCCTTACAGCACTTCAGGTGCGAGGGAAATGATCTTCATGAACTGCTCAGAGCGCAGCTCACGAGTCACAGGGCCGAAGATACGGGTGCCAATTGGTGCCAGGGATGCATTCAAAAGAACTGCAGAGTTGACATCAAAACGGATAACAGAACCGTCTGGACGACGCACACCTTTACGGGTACGAACAACCACAGCATTCATTACCTGGCCCTTTTTAACTTTACCGCGAGGAATTGCTTCCTTAACGGATACCTTGATCAGATCACCGATGCCGGCATAACGACGATGAGAGCCGCCCAGTACTTTAATGCACTGAACACGCTTTGCGCCGCTGTTGTCGGCAACGTCCAGCATAGATTGTGTTTGGATCATGCCATTCGCTCCTAACTAACTGCGCCCGGCCTTAGACCTTGGCGGCGCGCTCGTCGATTTTTACCAGCGACCATGTCTTGTTTTTAGACAAAGGACGCGACTCTTGTACAGTAACGATATCGCCAATCTGGCATTCGTTGTTGGCATCGTGAGCCATAACTTTGGTGGAACGCTTCACAAACTTCTTATAAATAGGATGTTTAACGAAACGCTCAACCAGAACAGTGATGGACTTGTCCATCTTGTTGCTCACGACACGACCACTCAGGGTGCGAACGTTTTTTGTGTTCTCAGTCATGATTATTCACCTGCCTTCTGTGCCAGCACGGTCTTTACTCGAGCGATGTCGCGGCGAGTTTGGCCAATCAGATGAGTTTGACCCAACTGACCGGTTGCTTTCTGCATACGCAACTTGAATTGTTCGCTCAACAGTTCTTCCAGCTGAGATTTCAGCTCAGCTACTGATTTTTCTTTCAGTTCACTCGCTTTCATCACAGCACCGTCCGTTTAACGAAAACAGTTTCAAAAGGCAGTTTCGCAGCAGCCAATGCAAAGGCCTCGCGAGCCAGTTCTTCTGGAACACCTTCCATTTCGTACAGAACCTTGCCTGGCTGAATCTGGCAAACCCAGTATTCAACATTACCCTTACCTTTACCCATACGAACCTCAAGAGGCTTCTCGGTAATCGGCTTGTCAGGGAAGACACGGATCCAGATTTTGCCGCCACGCTTGACCTTACGAGTCATTGCACGACGAGCTGCTTCAATTTGACGCGAAGTCAGACGGCCACGGCCAGTTGCTTTCAGGGCATATTCGCCGAAGCTGACCTTGGAGCCACGAATGGCAAGGCCACGGTTACGACCGGTCTGAACTTTGCGGAATTTGGTACGTTTTGGTAACAACATTACTCAATCCCCTTAAGAGCGACCGTTTTTCTTCTTGCCCTGGCTTTTGGCTCGTTCACGAACTTCCTGGATACCACCCAGAATTTCGCCTTTGAAGATCCAAACCTTGACGCCAATCACACCGTAAGTCGTGTGGGCTTCATAGGTTGCATAATCGATGTCCGCACGCAATGTGTGCAGCGGTACACGACCTTCACGATACCATTCGCTACGAGCAATCTCAGCGCCACCGAGACGGCCACTGACCTGGATTTTGATGCCTTCAGCACCGCCACGCATAGCATTCTGAACCGCACGCTTCATAGCGCGACGGAACATAACACGGCGTTCGAGCTGGCTAGCTACGCTTTGCGCGACCAGTTTTGCATCAAGATCCGGCTTGCGAATTTCTTCAATATTGATGTGAACCGGAATTCCCATCACTTCAGTGAGATCCTTACGCAGGGTCTCAACATCTTCGCCTTTCTTACCAATCACGATGCCTGGACGGGCAGTGTGAATAGTAACTTTGGCGTTTTGAGCTGGACGCTCAATGACTACCTTGCTGACAGATGCCTTTTCCAGGCGCTGTTCGACCATAGTACGAACATTGATATCAGTCAGCAGGTTTTCGGCGTATTTGTCCTTACCGGCATACCAGATCGAGTTGTGATCTTTGGTGATACCCAAGCGGATACCGGTTGGATGAACTTTCTGACCCATCTGACCAACTCCTATTGTTCGGAAACTTTCACAGTGATGTGACAAGAGCGTTTGAAAATACGGTCTGCACGACCTTTCGCACGCGGGCGGATACGCTTCATGGTCATACCTTCATCAACGAAGATAGTACTGACCTTCAGCTCATCCACATCGGCACCGTCATTGTGTTCGGCGTTGGCGATGGCAGATTCAAGAACCTTCTTGACAATATCAGCACCTTTTTTCTTGCTGAAAGCCAGAATATCCAGGGCTTCATCTACGTTTCTGCCACGAATCTGATCTGCAACCAGGCGAGCTTTCTGAGCAGATAAGCGAGCACCACGTAATACAGCGGCTACTTCAGACATATTTCACCCCTTCTTAGCGCTTGGCTTTCTTATCCGCAATGTGACCCTTATAAGTACGAGTCAATGCGAATTCGCCGAGTTTGTGACCAACCATGTCTTCAGTTACGAAAACAGGCACGTGTTGTTTGCCGTTATGAACAGCGATAGTCAGCCCCACAAAATCCGGAAAGATGGTGGAGCGGCGAGACCAAGTCTTGATCGGACGCTTGTCGTTCTTCTCAAGAGCGGCCTCTACCTTCTTCATCAAGTGATGGTCAATAAATGGACCTTTTTTCAATGAACGTGGCACAGTTCAATCCTCTCTAATTATTTCGCAGAACGACGGCGTACGATCAGCTTGTCGGTACGCTTATTCATACGAGTCTTATAACCCTTGGTTGGAACACCCCATGGAGTAACAGGATGACGACCACCAGAGGTACGACCTTCACCACCACCGTGTGGGTGGTCTACCGGGTTCATCACAACACCACGAACGGTTGGACGAACACCGCGCCAGCGTGAAGCACCTGCTTTACCCAGTTCACGCAAAGCGTGCTCAGAGTTGCCAACTTCACCCAGCGTCGCACGACAGTCAGACAGAACCTTACGCATTTCGCCAGAGCGCAAACGCAGTGTGCTGTAAGTACCTTCACGTGCAATCAACTGTGCGGACACACCGGCTGAACGAGCGATTTGTCCACCTTTACCAGGCTTCAGCTCGATATTATGAATCACGCTACCTACTGGCATGTTGCGCAGGGACATAGCACTGCCAACACGAATAGGTGCATCTTCACCGGAGATGACCGGATCACCTGTTTTCAAGCCTTTAGGGGCCAGGATGTAACGGCGGTCGCCATCAACATACTTCAACAGAGCGATGTTTGCAGAACGGTTAGGATCATATTCCAAACGCTCAACAACAGCAGGAATGCCATCTTTGTTACGTTTGAAGTCAACAACACGATAATGGTGCTTGTGACCACCGCCAATGTGGCGAGTGGTAATACGACCATTGTTGTTACGACCACCGGTCTTGGACTTCTTTTCCAACAGAGCAGCGTGAGGCTTGCCTTTGTGCAGCTCAGAGTTCACGACTTTTACAAGATGGCGGCGGCCAGCTGAAGTCGGTTTAGTTTTTACTAATGCCATAACCTAGCTCTCCTTATTCCGCATCTACAAAGTCGATGTCTTGGCCATCAACCAGACGGACATACGCTTTGCGTACATCGTTACGCTTGCCCATACCGCGAGCAGTGCGCTTGGTCTTGCCTTTGATGTTGACGGTCTGTACAGACTGAACCTTCACTTCGAACAGAGCTTCAACAGCAGCTTTAATCTCTGGCTTGGTTGCATCAGGAGCAACACGGAAAACATACTGACCGTGCTTTTCAGCTACCCAGGTTGCTTTCTCAGAGATTTGTGGTGCCAACAGCACCTTATACAGACGTTCACGGATCATGCGTAAGTCTCCTCAAATTGCTTAAGGGCCGACACAGTCACCAGAACTTTTTCGAACGCAATCAAGCTGACCGGATCGATGCTGGAAGCTTCGGCTACGCCAACATGTGGAACATTGCGTGCAGCCAGATACAGCTTTTCATCCACATCGTCAGAAACGATCAGAACGTTGCTCAGTTCCAGTTCTTTCAGTTTTGCTACGAATTCTTTGGTTTTGTGGGTTTCCACATCAAAGGTATCAGCAACAACCAAACGATCCTGGCGAACCAGTTCGGACAAGATAGATTGCATCGCTGCGCGGTACATCTTCTTGTTAACTTTTTGTTCAAAGTTGCGAGGCTTAGCGGCAAATGTTACGCCACCAGAACGCCAAATCGGGGAGCTTGAAGTACCGGAGCGAGCTCGGCCAGTACCTTTCTGACGCCATGGCTTGATGCCACCGCCAGCAACTTCAGAACGAGTCTTTTGTGCTTTGGAACCCTGGCGGGCACCAGCCATATAGGCGGTAACAACCTGGTGAACCAGAGATTCGTTGTATTCACGGCCGAAGGTAGCGTCAGAAACAGCTACCGCAGTACCTGCGTTAGTTTTCAGTTCCATCGCTTACCCCTTGGTTTTCACTGCCGGCTTGACAATCACGTCAGAACCTGGAGCACCTGGCACTGCACCTTTAATCAGCAGCAGGTTGTTTTCGGCGTCTATCTGGACAATTTCCAGACTCTGCGTAGTCACTTGCTCAGAACCCATGTGACCAGCCATTTTCTTGCCTTTCCAGACACGACCTGGTGTCTGACATTGGCCGATAGAACCTGGAGCACGATGAGACAAAGAGTTACCGTGAGTAGCATCCTGAGTACGGAAGTTCCAGCGCTTAACGCCGCCTTGGAAACCCTTACCTTTAGATGTACCAGTCACGTCAACTTTCTGACCAGCTTCGAACTGAGATACGTTCAGCTCTTCACCTGTCGCCAAAGCGTCTTCAGTGCGGAACTCAACGATACCGGTGCCAGCTTCAACATTTGCTTTTGCAAAGTGACCGGACTCCGGCTTTGAAACACGAGAAGCTTTCTTCTCGCCATATGTAACCTGAATTGCACTGTAACCGTCAGTATCGACAGTTTTTACCTGAGTTACACGGTTAGGCGTAACCTGGAGAACAGTGACAGCAACAGATTGACCTGCTTCAGTAAAAACACGAGTCATACCCGCTTTTTTACCGACAATACCAATTGCCATTATTTATTCCTCTAGTGTACGGGGCTTTAACCCACTATGGCCGCCCTTGCTCATAAAAGATCCAGGCGTTACACAGAGCACTGTGTATGGTTAAGCTGGTTATTTCTTAACCAAGACTGATCTGGACTTCCACACCGGCAGCCAGATCCAGCTTCATCAGCGCATCAACAGTTTTTTCAGTCGGCTCAACAATGTCGAGCATGCGCTTGTGCGTACGGATTTCGTACTGATCACGCGCGTCTTTATTGACGTGCGGAGAAATCAGAACGGTATAACGCTCTTTACGAGTAGGCAGTGGGATAGGACCACGTACCTGAGCGCCCGTACGTTTAGCGGTATCGACGATTTCCTGAGTCGAAGTATCGATCAGACGATGGTCGAACGCCTTTAAACGGATACGGATTCGTTGGTTCATTACCAAACTCCAAATTTGTGTGCCAGAGCTCGCTTCCCCCCTAGTTCAAGGGGACGCGAATTGTATGCGTCTGTACAAAAAGTGTCAAGCTGGAAATAAAACTGCAGCAACCAGACTAATACCAATCCAAAGACACAAAAAAAGCCGCTAAAAAGCGGCTTTTTTATTTGGGCGATCAGAGCAAGAACTTACTCAACGATCTTGGCAACAACACCAGCACCAACAGTACGGCCACCTTCACGGATAGCGAAGCGCA
>Ga0193956_1000605_pt1 | contig 15918 bp, 12 predicted proteins | sample BB_7_MG_FD_140358 | JGI IMG/M metagenome (GOLD analysis project Ga0193956, IMG submission 140358) | Microbial mat bacterial communities from the Broadkill River, Lewes, Delaware, United States - BB_7_MG | ecosystem: Environmental > Aquatic > Freshwater > River > Microbial mats | place: USA...
CAGGATGTACAACAGAAGCTTGTGAATTTACAGAAGCTCTTCCAGATTTTGATGGATTAAATGCTGTTATCCTTGGTGTTAGTCCAGATAGCCCTAAAAAACATGCAAATTTTATTACTAAAAAAGATTTACTCATAACACTTCTTGCAGATGAGAGTAAAGAAGTATGTGAAAAATACGGTGTTTGGCAACTGAAGAAAAATTATGGAAAAGAGTACGTGGGAGTAGTTCGTTCAACTTTTCTTATTTCACCTGAAGGAAAGATTGCAGCTATTTGGGAAAAAGTTAGAGTTAAAGGGCATGTAGAAGCTGTAAAAAACAAACTAGCTGAGTTTTAGATAAGAGAGGCTAATAACCTCTCTTATCTGTTTTATACTTTAAATTTTGCAAGAATATTGTTTAGTTTCTCTGTTAAGGTATCTAAATGCTCACTTGCATTAGCAATTTCTTCTATACTTTTAGCATTATCAGTAGAGATATGATGGATGCCATCAATTTTATGAACTATTTGTTCTATATATGAACCAGTTTTTATATAATCATCAACAGTTTTATCATTCATATGAGTAGCATTTGACATAATTATTACAGTAGAATTGATTTTGCATTCTACTTCTTGAGAAATTGTACTTAAGTTTTGAATTTCTAGAGAATTAGCGTTCATCTGATCACTTGAATCATTGATAGATTGAACAATAACACTGATTGTTGAATTGATTTCTACAAGAGATTTTTGTGTTCTTTCAGCTAATTTTCTTACTTCGTCTGCAACAACTGCAAAACCACGGCCATAATCACCTGCTCGCGCCGCTTCTATAGCTGCATTTAATGCTAAAAGATTAGTTTGGTCAGCAATGTCTGCAATAACAACAAGAACATTTTTTACTTGTTCGGCATCAGTACTTAGTTGTTGTATTTTTTTTGCTAGTTCAATTTCAGTATTGCTATTTATTTCTATTCTATTTCCTAGTTTTTGTATTTCTTGTTTGGCAACTTGCAATTCACTATTTGCTTTTAATACTTCTTTTTTAGATTCTTTGGCTTGAGTAATTGATACATCTATTTCATTTTTAATGGCACGAGATATATCTTGTGTTTCATTAATAATATTTGTTGATTTTTCAACTCTTTTTTCCACAGCTAAACTTGTAGTCAATAGTTTATGTGAGATAGAAGCATTTTTCTTACTTGTGTCTTTAGCCAATTCTATAGTAGTGCGTACTTTTTTTATAAAATTATTGATTTCTTTTGATGCATTTCCAACTTCATCATGGCTTTTAATATCTAAATTTTTTGTTAAATCACCATCTCCTTCAGCTAAATTATGAGCTTTTTCTTTTAATGAGTTAATAGGATTAATAATGATTTTATTTATTAGGTAGCACGAAAGTAATAGTACAATCATAGTTATAATTAAACCATATAAAGCAACTTTTATTAACATACTGTCAGTGTATGTAGTGATAGAATCTGATTGTAAATCTATTTCTTTTTGTATGGTATCAAGAGGTATACCTGCTATAACAATCCATTTCCACTGAGGAAAGTATTTTGAATAAGTTAATTTTGGGGTGTTTTTTTTAGTTAAATGATGTTTATATGTATATGTCACAAAAGCATCTTGTGTTTTGCTAGCAAAAATCTTATTCACAATTTCTTTTCTGTAAGGAAAACCTTCAACATCATTTTTACTTAAAGGATAGTCCTTATTTTTTCTAGCGTGTTTTTTCCCATGAAATGCATATTTGTACTTACCATCAACTTTTTTTGTTCCATAAAAATAGCCATCTTTACCATATCTAAGTATTTGTAAGATTTCTATTGCTTTATTTTGATATATTAGTTTTTCACTTTCTGTTTTATCTTTAGATAGATTATAGTAATAAGAAATGATTTTAGATACTATTTTTAAATTACTTTTTAAATTGATTTTATACATCTTAACAATTTCTTCTTTTTTGTTTTCTAGTTCTTTCATCTTAAATTGACTAGATTGAAAATAGGTAACACCAATAGAAGATAGCATTATAATAATTAGTGAGGTTGTAATCAAGCCCAAAGTTTTTGACTTTATACTGTATAAATTTTTCATTTTACTTATTCCTTAGTTTTTTTTCTAGTATTTTTTTACCCTTTATTATATGGATAGTATAGATTTCAAGTTCTTCTTCTAATTCAATTTTTCTTTCTAAATCAATTCCTTTTTTAAGAAGAATTTTTTCCAATTTTTCTTTATCTTCTTCAAGTTTTATAATAAGTTTTTTTAAAGCTCTTTTTTTTGATTCTTCTTTATTAGTAAAATCAATACTAAGAGTTTCAGCAACCATTATAAAAAATTTTTTAATTTTCATAGTATTCCCTTTTGTTTTAACTGTGGTATTTACTGTATATTTCTAATGAAATATCTTCTGTAAAAAGTATTTCAGCCATGTTTAGAAGGTTTCTTGCAATTTCTTGAACATAAGCATTATCGTTGATTAAGGATGAGGCCATCTTGTGTGTAATCAAATTTTTTCTAATAAGTCTATCAAGTGTGCCATTTGTTAAAACATCCATCTCTATTAAGTTTGCTCTTTTACTTTTGATAACATCTATATTATTTTGAATGTCATTGAGTAAATACATTGAGTCAATATCTCTTAAAATTGTTATGAGGTTTTTTCTCATATCGTTATATTGTGTTTTGATATCAGAATTCTTTGATTTAGTATATATCTTCATATTTTTTTCTAAATGCTGTGTAGATTTAATAGCTGAAACAATATATCTATTAGCAAGTTTGATTTTATAGATTTTTTCTATATCCTCTTCTTCCATATTTTTTTGAGCACGAGTAGAAAAATTTAAAATTTCACTATAAATTCCTTTTATTCTAGAAATATATTCACGATTTACATCTATCTCTTCTTTTGTATATTCATCTGCTATCACGCTGTCTAAATCCATAGTAGATAGTATGTTTCTTCTTTTAAGAAGTAATCCATTTGTGATTATTTTAAATGCTATTTCATAAAGATGTTTTGTCTCTTTGTTAAGAGATATAAGTGCAGTTGCAGATATTTCTAATGCAGAATCATTAAGATACTCTATTTGTTCAAGTTGAACTTCTTTATTTGAATTGTTTTTTGTTTTAAATACAAAATTTAGTAAGTTAATTAGTTTATTCATAAAAGGTACAAATATAACTACGCCCATTACTTTAAACAAAGTATTAAACACAGCAAGTTGCATAGTCCAATCGTTTGGTGCAATACCAATAAAAGAGCTTATGTTGGATACAGTATTAATCATAGGATTCATAATTACAACAGCTATTAAACCCATTGTTAGATTGAATATAAAATGAGCTCCAGCTAGTCTTTTCCCATTGAAATTAGAACTAAGTGACCCAATTATAACCGTAATAGTTGTTCCTATATTTGCTCCAATAGTAAGTGCTAAAGAATTCTCATATGTGATTTGTCCAGCAGCAAGTGCAATAATTATAAGAACTATAGTTGCATGAGAAGATTGGATAATAACAGTTGTTAAGATTCCAATACCTATAAATATAAATATACCTTTAAGTCCATCAACTGCAAATTCACTTAAATCAAATCCAGTCTTAAATGCTTCAAAACCTTCTTTCATATGATGAATTCCAAGAAACAAGAAACCTAAACCAATTAGTATATAACCCATACCTCTAAAAGTCTTTGCTTTTTGAAAAAGAAGAATGACACCAAAAACTAGTATAGGCATTGCGTAAGCAGAGATTTTTACTTTTAGTCCAAATCCTGCCATAAGCCATGCCCCACTAGTAGTTCCTATATTTGCCCCAAATATAATGCTAACACCTTGTACAAGAGTTATAAGTTCAGCTCCTAAAAATGACATAGTTAAAACTGACACTAAAGAGCTTGATTGCATAATAGCAGTAGCAACTAATCCAAAACTAATACTTTTATGTAGTTTATCAGTGAATTTTTGAAAAAGTCTCTCAAAGATTTCTCCAGAGAAAGCTTTAACCCCTTCTTCTAGAGACAATATCCCAAATAAAAATATAGCAACACCAGCAGCTATTTCTTTAAAGTGGGGGCTAAGCCAAAATCCATAAGTTAATACGATAAAGATGATTGGTAGAAATATTTTTTTAAGCATTCTTTTTTTTCAAATTTAATTAAGCTAATTCTTCTAAAATACTTTGTCTAATTGCTACAATATCTCTATTACCATTGAGTTGAAATAAAATATTTTTTTTAGCATAAAAATCTATAAGTGGGGTTGTTTGCTTGTGGTAAGTGTTTAATCTACTTTTTATTGTTTGTATATTATCATCTTCTCTTGTAATTAATTCATTTTGACAGTAATCACATACATTTTCTAATCTAGGAATGTTAAAGGCTACATGGAAAGATGCAGAACAAGAAGAACATATTCGTCTCCCTGTGATTCTCTCTATGATTAGATTATCTGGTACATCTAAAGAAATAACTTTATTTATCGCAATACCCATATCTTTCATAAGGTCCTCAAGTGCAAGTGCTTGTGAAAGAGTTCTTGGAAAGCCATCAAGGATAAAACCTTTGTTACAATCATCACATGATAATCTATCTTTTATAATACCCATGATAGTAAAATCGGGAACAAGTTCGCCAGCATCGATAAATCTTTTAGCTTCAATACCTATTTGTGTTTTTTTATGAATTGCCGTTCTTAATATATCACCTGTTGCAATTTGTGGAATACCGTATTTCTCTAATAAAAATTTTGCTTGAGTTCCTTTACCAGATCCTGGTGCCCCAAATACTATAAGTCTCATACCTTAATCTCCTTTAGTGTAGTTTATTTTATTAACATCGTCATCATCAAGCATAATATCTTCTGCAATATCTTCTAAGAATATAATTTGTGCCATTTTTAAAAGATTTTCTGCAATTTCTTGCGCATATGTATTATCATTTATCAAGTTTGTTGCCATGTGATGTGTAATAAGATTTTGTCTTATTTGTTGATCTAAAGTTCCATTGGTTAGAACATCACTTCTTTTTGTACGAAGTTTTATTTTTTCAAGAAAAATCATACTTTTTTCACTGTTGTTTGTTTTGTACATTTTGTCAATATTTCGTAAAGTCTTTACTAAGTTTTCTCTCATACTGTTATATTGCATCTTGATATATTTATTATGAGATTTTGTATAAATTTTCATATTTTTTTCTAAATGTTGCGTTGCTTTTATAGCTGCAACAATATATCTATTTGCAAGTTTTATTTTATATATTTTTTCAATATCTTCAGAATCCATGGAGAGTTGAGCACGAGTTGAAAAATCTAGAATTTCTCCATATATGCCTTCAACTCTTGAAATATATTCTCTATTAACATTTATCTCTTTTTTTATATATTCATCATTTATAACATCAACTACTTCCATATCAGAAAGAATATTTCTTTTTTTCAAGATGAGCCCATTGGCTATGATTTTAAAAGCAATTTCGTATAAATGTTTTGTTTCTTTAGTAAGAACAACTAATGCTGTCATAGGTATTTCAAGTGCAGACTCATTTAAGTGTTCTATACTCTCAAGATTTTCATCTTCATTTTTTTCTTTAGATTTAAACACTGTTTTAAGTAAAGCGATAAGTTTATTTAAAAATGGAATAAATACTATTACCCCAAGTACTTTAAATATAGTATTAAAAACGGCAAGCTTCATAGTATAGTCATTATCATTAATTCCCATCAAAGCACTAGTAAAATCTGTAGCAAGCTCAAGTTGGTGCATCATGAATATGGCAACAATCCCAGTAAGCACATTAAATACAAAATGAGCACCAGCTAATCTTTTGCCATTTACACTAGAACTTAAAGCTCCTAAAATAGCTGTAATAGTTGTTCCTATGTTTGCTCCAACTGTAAGAGCTAAAGAGTTTTCATAAGTAATTTGCCCAGCAGCAAGGGCTGCTAGAGTAAGAATAAGAGTTGCATGAGATGATTGCATAACAACAGTTGCCAATACCCCAACTCCAGCAAATATAACTATTCCTTTAAATCCGGGAATTGCAAATTGTGCTAAATCAATACTTTGCTTAAAAGTTTCAAATCCCTCTTTCATATAATGAATACCTAAAAAAAGAAAACCAAGTCCAGTAAGAATATAACCAAAACCTTTAAGAACTTTAGAGTTTTGAAAAAGTAGTAAAACACCAAAAATTAACATTGGCATTGCATAAGAAGAGATATTTACTTTTAAACCAAAACCAGCCATAAGCCATGCACCAGTGGTTGTCCCTATATTTGCTCCAAGAATAATACCAATGCCTTGGTATAAACTTATAAGACCGGCCCCCAAAAAAGATATTGTTAATACGGAAATCAGTGAGCTTGACTGCATAAGAGTAGTAGTTATAATTCCAAAATTAATACTCTTATATAGTTTGTTTGTTGATTTGTGTAATAAAGTTTCTAACGCTCCCCCCGAAAATGTTTTAAAGCCTTCTTCTAATGAGACCATACCAAATAAGAATATGGCAACACCAAAAACTATGATTTTGAAATCAGTGCTTAACCAAAGTCCATAGGCTAAGACTATAAAAATAGTAGGTAAAAATAGTTTTTTTAACACAAAATACTCCTAAATTTTGACACTTCTATCTTGTTTTAGATTTTAGTGATATTTTTGTTTGCATGTAAAGAGTAGCACCTAAAATAAGGTGCTACATTAGTGAAATAATTGGTAAGTTAAAGACTTACCATAGACGGCTGTCAATTCCTAGAAGAGGCATAAAGTATTGTGCCCATAAAATAACACCTATCCAAGATGTAATGAGCATTGCAAAACCAAATTTGAAAGATTCTGGACTTGAGTAATGGTTACTCAAATAACAAATAGTAGCTGGTTTTGAATTGAAGTATAAAACATATACTTGATTAATTAAAAATGCCATTGGCAGACCAAATCCAAGAACATCCCAACCAAATCTTTGTGCAACACCTATAATAATTGGAAAGAAGATTAGTGTTCTAGCTGTTTTACTTTGATTAAAGATAGAGAAAGTAACAAAAAGAAAACTAATTACTGCAAAAACTATTACTTTTGGAGTATCATCACCAATACCAAGCGTATCAAAAAGATAGTTTACACCAAGCCCAATAATATTTGTAGCTTTTATACCACCACCTAAAACATATGCACCAAATGAAAACATTAGTAAATGCCAAGGGATATCAACTTTATTCCAGTTAATTACACCTATCTTTGGAAGACCACTTACTGCAGGCATAAGAGCTATAACTGCACCAGCTAATGCAACAGCCGTTGCGCTTACTCCATGAAGTTTATCTGTTGCCCAAAATGCTAAAACTGCGAGAAAAATAATTGAAGATTTAAGCTCGTCTATTGAAAATTTACCCATTTTATCTAGTTCAGCTTGAAGTGTTTTCAATCCACCTTCAATAGAAGGTCTTTGTTCACTTTTTGTAAGTGGAAAAATAATTTTAGTTCCTAAAAATAGTCCAAGTGCAACTTGGATAAATGCAAGAGGAGCAAGAGCAGCAAACCAGTCAAAGTAATAAAGTTCCGCACCAGCACCAATAAGCATACTAGCCGCAACTAAGTTAGCAGCACTACCAGTCATATATGCACTACAAGAAACATTTATACCTAATAGATTTTGAAGGACTAAGTTTCTTGCAAAATTATTTCTACTATCTCCCCCAGTTGCTCCATAAATTGCGCTAATAACCATAAATATTGGCATAAGAAGTGCTGCTTTTGCAGCAGTTGCGTTAATAAATGCACCAAGTACAAGATTTAAAATAAGAAATGCCCAAAATATTGGAGTAGAGTGATGTCCTGCTTTCATTATAAATTTAAGTGCTATTCTTTTTGCAACACCGCTTGCAACAAGCATACTTGCTAAGATAAATGAAGCGATATTTAAAATCATAACTTTATGACCTAAATAAGCATATGCTTTTTTTTCTGGAAATATTCCTATAACAACGACTGCAACAATTAACATCAAAGATGTTACATAGTTCGGAATCGCTTCACTAATCCATAAAATTAATGAGGCAAAAAATATACCAAGCATACTATAGCACATAGCTGGAGCAATTTTTGTTTGTGCTTCAAATACATCGATAGTACCACCCCATTGAAAATGGTAATAAAAAAATGCCAACATTGCCAACGGAAAACCTATTTTTTCTAAAACAACCATAATTTTGCCTTTTGGCATTTTAGGGAGTTTTTCTAGTGTATAGTGAGACATATCAAGAGGATCAAATTCTTTAGTTTTTGTCATAACTTCTCCTTTTTGAAGTTTGACCTTACATGTAAAAAGATAAGGCCATTTATATTATTTTTCCATACCAATAGTGCGTTTTGCAGCACGCAGATAGTTGATGTTTTCATACTTGTCAATTTCTAAAGCTTCGATGGCTTTTTTCATACCTTCATAATCTTCGCTTTCGCAACAGACAGTTTCCAATTTAGCCCCGTTAAATAAAATTTCGCCATATTCACAGATAATGTCATCCACACTAAATCCATATCGTTTTTTAGAAATGGTAACTGCAGCTAAATCTGGATTAGCATCTACAATTGCAATAAATTCTTTAAGAGTATATACATCTTGGTCTAAATTAACTTCAACCAACATATTGTCCAAAATTGTTTTAACATCTTCTTTTTTTACAGGAAATTCAAATTTTCCACGAGGCTGGAAGATTTCATAACCATCTCCTGTTTCATCAACTTTTGTTTTGATATCTAATAATCCATCACGAACTTTGACATTAGCTTCATTTGTTTTTGTTGATAAAAAGTATGTTTCTTCAGATGTTCTAATTTTAAAAAGTTTAGCGTGTGCTTTCCACATAGTTTTGTTTATAACATCATCAAGGATTCCTTGACCAAAAACTCTAAATTCTGCTCTAGGGATTATCTTTGCTGCATCTTCTGCGCTTGTTGCTTCATTTTCTGCGAATACATCTGCCATTTTATTTCCTTATTTCCAATTTTTATATGGGTTTTTTAATAACATTGAGTTATAGTATTTGACATCACCTGTCACCTCTTCACCTAACCATGACGGTTTTTTAAATTCTTCATTTTCATCACTTAATTCAACTTCTGCTACAACTAAACCAGCATTATCAAGTAAAAATCTATCTACTTCAAAAGTATGATTGCCTACTGGAACATTAGTTCTAGTTTTACTTAAAATTGGTTTTTCGCAGATTGCTAATAACTCTTTTGTCTCTTCAATTGATATTTCTTTTTCAAACTCATATCTACTTGCACCACTTGCATTTCCTATACCTTTAATAGTAAGAAAACCTTTATCCCCTTTAATTCTCACACGAACAGTTCTCTCTTTTACTGATGAAAGATAACCTTGTGTAATTTCAATTGCTTTGCCTAGAGAGTCTATATCTACTCCGTCTTTAACCAAAAATTTTTTTTCAATTTCTTGTGCCATTTTATTTCCTTTTGTATTGGTATACTTATGTGTACCGATTAAAATATTAATATTATATAAACTGTATTTTATTATATATAATAATATTCTTTATTGTTTGCAGATGTCTTTACTATCGTATGCGATGCTAGTTTTAGTATTTGATTGTTCTGCAGTCCATTGCTTATCTAAACTAATTGTTTTTAGTAAATCCATAGCTCTATTTAGTGAGCTTATCTTTTTTATTCCCGAGTTTCTTATTTTCCAACTTACTTCAGCAGCTATTATTTTGCCATTGTCACATGACCACAATGACAAATCAAAGCTACTTGTTGTAGTTTTCTTTTTAGCTTTTTTCTTACCAAAACGATACTCTCCAATTTCATAACTCTTACTATTAATATTATAATTGTTTACAGCGTGGATTTCTTTTTTTGCTGTAAGTCCATAATTTTTAAGACTAGGAAATATTTCTAACAACATTGCTGAAGTTATAGTTGTTCCTTTAATTTTAACTGTAATTGAACGAGAAAAAGAATCTTTATTTATGTATCTATCAATTTCAGTTTTAGTTTTAGTTTTATAATTTGTTGGAAGATCGAAATTTTCAGCAGCTTCTTTATTTGCACCTCTATACTTTAGTGTAATTTGAGATTTTTTACCTTTTGTTCGTAATCGAACTATTATTTTTTGACCACGTAAAAGTCTCTCTTTCGTATCCCAATAACTTACTTTTTGTTCTTTATCTAATTTTATGCTATCATCGACAATTCTACTTGTAGAGATAAGATCAAAAAGGTGTTGTTGATAAGCTTTTAGATCGCTTTGACCATTGCTAAATTTATCAAGTTTTAGCGAAGCACTATATTCTATGCTATTGACTGGATAAGTTCCAGCAAAGGCAAAACTTACTATTAAAATCAAAGTTAATATAATTTTTTTAAACATTATTTCTCCTTTTTTATGAAGATTCTAAGGTTTGAAACCTTGGAATTATGATTAGAATTTATACTGTGTATACCATCTAAACTGAGTTTCTCTTTCTTTGGTACCATCTCCAACATCTTTATTTGCTTTTGCAATTTTTGTTTCAAATGATAAGCCTTTGAACATACCTTTAAATTTATATTTTGCTTCAAGACCAATTTCTTTAATTTTTTCATTATCTTTATACATCTTTGATGCTTTGCCTTCATAATGTCTATTAAAATTTGCATAATAAAGTTCAGCATTAAAGCCAAAACCTTTATAATAAATAGTTCCACGCAATGCTTCATAACCTTTTTCATTTGCATCAGTGATAATCATAGAGTTATAGTTTGGATCAGCACTTTCACCAACACCACCTCTTACTTCACCATTATTTTTACTAATTTTAGTATAGTGAGTAGCTAGTCCAAATCCTTTTGGTAGTTTTATTTTAGCCATTGCTCCATAAGAATTGGCAGCATCTTCATTATCTACTTCACTAAAACCAATAAATTGAGCACCTAAGGTTATGGGCAAAGCACTTTGTATTTTATATTGTGCTTCAAGGTAATAGTCTTTTGTTTTGTCTTCTACAGCTGATTTTTTACTGCTATTATAATTAGCTTGAGCGGTAATATCTAGTGGGCCAAAAGTAGAATTGAGATAAATAGTATATAGAGGACTATCATAATCAATATCATCGTCTTCATCAATGCCATACCATCTTTTTATCCCTCCAATAATAAGTTCTGTATTTGGAATAATTAAAGTACTAAGATACATACCATCGTTGAAATCTTTTAAAACTCTCGATGAACGGTTTTTTACAAGTGGCGTTTTTATAAAAAAACGGCCAGCAGTAATTTCTGTATCACCAAAAGAATAATTTAGATTTAACAAATGCATATTAGTTCTATCTTGAGCCATAGAATTATCTATATTTACATTGGAATTTTCATCAGTGTTATGTACAAATATATCAGGGGTAACACTAGTTTGAAAGCCAAAGTTTATGGTAAATCCATAAAAATCTTCTGTAGTGCCTTCTAATCTACCACCAATTGAAAATCCATCTTTAACCCGTTCTCCATTTTCTTTTTTTTGTCTATAGACTTGTTTTAAGACACCATCTAGTTCTGAATTTTGAATTGCTTCAACAAGTGTGTTTGCACTAAAAGCACTACTTGTTAGCAATCCTGTCAATGAAATACCTACTAGGCTTAATTTAATAAGTTTCATAAATCCTCCTTTTTAAAATGTATTAATTTGTATTTGAAAGTATACTCTTGAATATATTAAAAATATCTTAATTGTATAAAATTGTATACAATAGTATTGTATTAAATAAAATGATAAATATGCTATAATTCTAATAAAAGATAATAGGAAATATTTATGCAAAAAATGAGTAGTCAAGATGTTTATTTGGCGTTACGTGATAAGATAATCAAAGGTGAGATAGTTCCTGGTGAAAAATTAAGTGAAACAAGTTTGACAAAAGAGTTTGGTATAAGTCGAACTCCTATTCGTGAAGCTTTAAAAAGATTAGAAAGTAGAAAACTTTTAACATATGAGCAAAATAAAGGTATGGTTGTTCCAACATTAGACAGTCAGTCAGTATCAGAGTTGTTTGTTATTAGAGAGATGATGGAGAGTAAAGCAGCATCTTTAGCTGCAAAATATGCAACTGATGAAGAAATAGGAATATTGAGAGATTTGGTTGACGAAGATTGGTTAAGATTAGAAGAGCCTATGGTTCTTGCAAAAACAAATAAATTATTTCATAGAACAATCAATCAAATAGCGCATAACAATTATCTTATTGATTTGTCATCGTTATTAGATGAATCATTATCTTTATTAGGAAAAACTACTCTTTTAGATAAAGCAAGAGCAGAAAAAACTTTAAAACAACATCAAGCAATAGTCGAAGCTATTGAACAAAGAGATTATAAAAAAGCAGAAGCTGTAGCAAAAGATCATGTTAAAAGTGCATATAGAGCTAGACTAAGAGTTACTCTGGATAGTGAAATGTTTAAATAACAATCTTGAATTCACTATCTGTAAAAGAGAAATTAGCAACTTTACAAAACTAAAAGATCCTATAAAGGATCTTTTATATTGATATATCTATGGTCGTTTCTACCCATCTGTCTCTTTTTGCTTTTTGTTCTTTTGATGGTAGAATTTTGATTCTAGTTTCGTCTATTTTGTATTTTGTTGATAACTCATTTTTGAGTGTATTTGCTCTTTTATTAGCAAGATTTTCTAATTTTTTTACTTCAATTTTTATATTTTTTGTTATCTCTTTTTGCATTTGATTATTAAAAGAAACTATATCAAGTTTTGGTTTTTTCTTCTCTTTTTTTGTAGAGTTATTATCATCTTTGCTTACAATCATAAAAGATTTTTTGAGTGCATCATATTTATTAGCTTTAAAATCTTTGATGTACAGATTTTTAAGTGCTGAGCCATAGATGTCATTTTTTGATTCATTTGAATCAGTTTTCATTGTATATAGTTCTTTATTTATAATTGTTTTAAATTGCTGTTTTTGTAGCTCTTGCGTATCAAAAAATGCATCGAATCCACCAGATATTTCGAGTTTGATATTTGGTCTTTTAGCAAGTATTTTTTGTAAATTCTCTAATTTTTCATGTTCCGTTGAGATTACTAAGTATGAGCCTTTATCAAAATCAATGCTTTTTAACTCCTCTCCATCAACACCTATCATTGAACCTAAAAATTTAAACGGTGCAGTTACAATACCTGTTATCATATTTCCCACTGCTCTCCAAATAACACTTCCATAGGAAAATTTAGGGTTATTCATATCTCCAGTAACTGGTAAATCTATATCTATTTGACCATCTGAATCTTTCAAAAGTGCTATAGCAAATGCAAGAGGTAAATTTACAGCATCTGGACTTTCTACTTTTTGGCCTAAGTTTAAAGTGTCTATATTGATCTTATTATCACCTTGTAAATTTGCTCTATTTACAGCGTAATTTAAATCTAGTGAGAGTTTTCCACTCTCTATAGCGTAACCTACAAATTTTCCAGAATACGGAGTTAAACTTGTTAAGTCAAGATTTTTAAGTATAACATTAAGCTTTGCACTCTTTTTTATATTAAAGGGTAAAATAACACCTTTGATATCGGCGTAGCCATATTTGTCTATTTTACCTTGAACACTCATAGTTGAAGGTGTTGTACTTTGTAAATCTAAAAATGAAAAATCACCATTTAAATCGTAAATATGAGTTTTAAATGGAGTTGGTAGTGAAAGGTCGCTAAAATCACTAGAACCATTTGTGAGTTTCATCGGTCCAAGCTTTACATGTAAAGGCTCGGATTTATCTTTTTGAATGTCATTTTTTTCTGGAGCAGGTTGTTTTTTAACAAGATTTGCAAAATTACTAGTACCGTCTTTTCCAATATGAGCTCTTATATAAGGTTCTTTTAATTGTACTTCTTTTATGTCAAGAGACATTGGTGAATGAGTGTAATTGATACCATTTACATTTAATTTTTTCCAAGTTAAAAGTTTTTCTCCATTGTTAGCATTTATGTATAAATCATTAACTTGAGTATTTGCTTGTAATTGTAATTTTAAATCTTCATCTAAAATGGCAACCGCAGTAGCTTTTATATCAATTCCAGCATCTTTTATATCAAAATTTATAAAAGGTTTGACATATGCAACATAATCTTTTAAACGTAGATTAGTTAATTCTAATGAACTATTTAATTTTTGTGTTTTTTGTACCATATCTCCTGCTAGTTTTATGTCTGTTTTAGTATTTAACTTGGTAGCTAAATCATACTTTATTGGAGAGTTTGTATCTGAAGATATATTGTTTACATGTAGAGATAAATTGGATAATTGACTTTTAATATTTGTTTGTAAATATGCATCGGTAAAAGAAATGTTTCCTTTGTTGATAGTAATATCGTTAAGTACATATTTCCAAGGTTTTGAAGAATTAGTTTCTTCTTTTTCTTCTTTTAGAACTTGAACTGTTTTTGTTTGAAAAAGTTCTAGTAAGTTTACATTTTTTTGTTTATCCAATGTCGCAATAATAGAGGGGTTATTTATATTGATCTTATTTATAGATATTCGTTGCTCTGGCCATTTTAGATGAAAGCCGCTGAGATTTATTTTAGGTAATTTAATTGCATCTATGTTTGTTTTTTTATCACTAATGATTATATTTGATAAACTTAATTTAGCATCATTAAGTGTTAATTCTAAGTTTTTAGACAAATCAACTTGGTAAGGTACTAGTAAATCTAATGTTCCATTTGAGAGCTTTGCATCTAAATCACTAAGTACATATTTATAGAGTTCTGGAAGCTGAAGGTTTGTGATATTAATCTCTCCATAGAGAGAAAGAGGGTTTATTCTCATTCCACCTTCCCAAAAAATTTGCCCGTTTTTACCAACTTGAGTTTTAAAAAAATGGGCATTTAAGTCACCCTCTCTTGTACTTATATCATGTGCTTGAAAATTAAAAGAACCTAATTTTAATGTAAATGGTTTTTCTTTCCTAAAGTCATTAAAGTGTAAATATCCATTCGTTATGTTTAGTTTTTGAAGTATTATAGTTGGTAACTTTAGTACTGTTTCAGATTTGTTTTCTTTACTTTGGCTAGAAGGCAGTATATTTTGTAAATTTATTTCACCTTTTTTATTTAAACTTGTATAGATAACAGGAGAATCAATATCTAGTGATTTAAATAAAAAAGAACTATCTAATAATCCTAAAAGTACATAATCAAGGTGAAGTTTTTTAAGTTCAAGTACAGGCTTTTCATTTAAATCTTTAAGAAGTATGTCTTCAATATTCAAATCAAATGTATACGGATTGAATTTGGCTTTTCCTATATCTATGTTGATTCCAAACTTTTCTTTAATGAGTGGAGATGTTTTGTTTGTCAAAAACCAAGGTATAAAAACAAATCCTAATGTAGTATAAATTAATACAACAGATATCATCCAAAACTTAAAACTTTTCAGGTATTTCATGAGCTTAGCCTTAACATGTATTTATTATGTACCATTATACTATCTTTTTTTGGTTAACTATTTTTTTTATGAATTAAAATGTATTTTATAATTTATATCAAAAATAAATATGATAATAGAATATAAATATATATAAATTTATGATATAATTTGAAATAAAGTGAATTTATCATTTTTAAATGGATAAATAAGGATTATTTTGAGTAAAAAGAAGCTTTTAGATATAATTAAAGAGAAGATGGAATTAAAAAAATATAGTTTAAAGACTCAAAAAAATTATAGATGGTGGATAAAAAAGTATATTCTTTTTCACCAAAAAAAACATCCACTTGATATGGGTAAAAAAGAGGTGGAAGATTTTTTAGGACATTTACAAAAAGAAAAAAATCTTAGTCCCACTAGTCAAAACCAAGCTCTCAATGCTATCATATTTTTATATGAAGCTGTTTTTAAAATCCCTATGAAAAATCAAAA
>Ga0193956_1000609_pt1 | contig 15833 bp, 17 predicted proteins | sample BB_7_MG_FD_140358 | JGI IMG/M metagenome (GOLD analysis project Ga0193956, IMG submission 140358) | Microbial mat bacterial communities from the Broadkill River, Lewes, Delaware, United States - BB_7_MG | ecosystem: Environmental > Aquatic > Freshwater > River > Microbial mats | place: USA...
CCGACATATATCTTTTTAGTATGTACTCTTTTTATCATAAAGAGATTTTAGCTTTTTTTTGTTTACAGATGGCTTTTTAACATTTAAAGTATTAATAGATAAAAAATATAACTTGTAAAAAATGATAGTATTACTCCATAACCTACGATCGCAGAACTCAGTCTTGATGCTAGTCCCGCCATTGAAGCCATAGCTGCAGCTGTTATCATAGGCGCCATTGCAGATTCCAGTATAGAGACTTTTGCCGCTAGGTTTTGCCATGAAAATATATAGCAGATAACTATTGCGATCACTGGTGCGATGATAAGTTTTACTAAGAGTGCTACACTAAATGGTTTAAGCTCATGTTTTGATAGTTTAAACTTTAGTTGTAATCCAACAGCTACAAGTGCTAATGGGATCACTGTTGCTGAGAGTGAATTAAGAAGTAAGTCTATCGAAGATGGCAATGTTACACCATTTAGAAAAAGTGCAATGATTAGAGCTATAAAAGGTGGGAATGTGACAATTTTATAAGCTATTATAGATGGTGTGATCTTTGTAGTAGCACTATAAAAAGCACTTACAAAAGTTCCGTATGTGGCTAGTGCTAAAAAGACACCAAGCTGATCGTAGACCATTATGTATGGTAGAGCTTTAGAACCATAATAAGCTTGAATGATCGGCAGTCCCAAAAAAGAGCTGTTTGTAAGAACTGCTACAAGCATTAACATACCTGTGATCTCTTTTGAAAACAACATAAGTCTAGATATAAAAAGTACAATCAAAGCAGATATTCCAATAACACTCCAAGATATAATCACAGGGATTAAAATATCAAACGAAAATTGCAGTTTAGGTATCTGTAAAAGGATTATAGCAGGGAGAGAAATAAAGATCACAAACTTGTTTAAAGAGACTGCTATATGATCTTCAAATAGATTTGTCCTTTTTAAAAAGTACCCTATAAACATCATAAATACAATATAAAAAAAGTTTTCCATTATCTCACTTATAAAACTATGATTTTGTTTTCTGTTTTTATGTTTTTATCTAACATTAAAGATGTGGAGTATACACCACTTTCAACACAATCTGAAGATATTACACTTACTGATCCGCTTATAGATGCATTTTTATCTTTTGAGAGGATGTGTGAGAAAGTTTTCGCTTGTATTGTATAGTTTCTCTCATAAGATGCAGATGTAGTTAATGCTTGATCTTGCAACTCAACTTCTACCTCTTTAAGTGAGGGATTAGCAGGGTTTTTTATACCCACTTTAAACATCTCGTTATTTGGTTTTACCCCTAGTGCATATATGTCTCCACCATAGTTTATAAGAGCTGAGTCTATTTTGTTTTTCTTTATGATCGTTACTGCACGATCTACAGCGTATTCTTTTACAAAACCACCTAGATCTATTTTTGTGTACTCGTTGTCAAATACTATTTTATTCTTTTTAATTTCAAAATGCTCACATCCTACATATTGAGATAATTTGCTTTTTTGCAGTTTGAGATCTTCTAAGCTGTTTAGTTCTGTATATAGGTTTTTAATTGTAGCTATAGTGATGTCAAAAACACCATTTGTTTTTATATAGTATTCTTTTGCACGCTTTAGTAAAGACTTGCTTTCATTATCTAACTCTTTTGTCGAACGTAAGTTGATTTGACTTAGATATGAGTATGTATCATAGTAGTTGTATTTTTTTTCTAAACGCTTTGCTTCATTTAAAATAGATCTTGCAACACTGTCTGCTTTGCTTTTATCATGTGTATAGAGTATCACCTCGCAAGGTGTACTCATTGCAGAAAACTTGTAAACAAACTTGGCCATTAGAACTTGTACTTAAAGCCTGTCATAAAGTAAGTAGCTGAGAGATCTGTGCTTTGATCATAGAAGTTTGCACTTATGTTGTATGAAAAGTCATCTGAAAACTTATATTCCACATAACTTTTATACGTTACAGCATCAAAATTACTAAGTCTTAGATCACTAGATGCATAGGTTTGGTTCCTAAAGTAGTCTTTTTCAAACTTGAAAAAATCGGCTTCACTTTGGGTGTAGTATCTAAGTCCAACTTTGATAAGCCAGTCTGAACTTGGTTCGTAGTATAGGTCTGTATCTATAGTGTGTGAGTTTATACCCCAGTCATCGTTGTAAAATCTGTACGAAGCTTGAGTTGTAAACTCATCGTTAATTGCCTTTGCATATTTAAGTGAGAGTCCATATATAGACCTTGAATCTGGTCTGTTTTCTCCAACTATTTTTGCAGTACCTGAGTTGTAATCCCTTACTACATTTAGGTATGGATTTGTAAGGTATCCATCCTCTTGCATATAAAAAAGTGCAGCTTCTGTAAAACTTGTGGAGTCTAAAACCTGATGAAAACTAACCTGAGTACTTATAGTGTCAGCTGTTTCTTCTTCTGAACCACCACTTAAGGTATCACAGCTTCCTGTTCCTGTTGCACTACATTGAACAAGGATCTGGTTCGCCATGTATGAGAGCCCAAAAGAAACAGACTGATTTTTTGACTCATCTAAGTAGTGCATATATTCAGCTGAAAGTTCAGTGGAGTAAAAATCACTCTCGTTTGATCTGTTTAGTCCAACTGTTAATTCATCACGGTTATCAAACCTAGTTGTGAGTGCTAGTGAGCCTGCTACACGGTTGTCATCATATTCTACATTCCCATACTTTACATCGTTTTGAGATACATTAGTCCCACGTGAGTGTATAGCAGATGCTCCACTACTTGCATCATAGTATGTTTCACTTGCTCCACTTACTGCATCTGCAACTATTGAAAAGTTTAGTGTATAGTCAACGCCAAAGTCTTTGTTTATGATCAAAGAGGGTGCTGAGACTGAGGTTCTGTTTTTGTTTTCGTCGTATTGCAGGTACTCAAAAGAAACATAATCATCAGCTTGAACACAAAGAGCGCTCAAAAGTGTAGCCGCAGCTAAAGATATTTTTAATTGCATCCGCAACCTCCTCCGGCAACTCCACTTCCACCTTTAGAAGCCTCTTTTGAGTAATACATATGTTCCTCAAATTTTTTAGCTAAAGAGTTCGTTCCACCAACTTTCATGGTAGGTTTAGCTAAAGTCTCTTTTTCCCAAGGGGAAACATTTTCAATACATCCACTTAGCATTAAAGCAATGCCAAAGTAAAAAATTATATGTTTTTTCATTTAGTTTACTCCAAGAGTTTTTAAATCTTTTAAGATCACTTGGTCTATTTCATCTACAGCACCTGTAATGATCTTTAGGATTTGATTGTTTTTTATGTAGTAAAGAGTTGGCATACCTATTGGTTTAAACTCTTTTATTATCAGGTTTTGTGGATCGTTTATAACTCTAAAGTTTAACTTGCTTTGACTTTTAAGTTTATTTTGAAAAGATATACCTTTTTGCACATCCTTATCTACATCGATCCCTATAATCTCAACTTTTGAGTTGTCAATTTTTGAATTTGCTTTTGACATAAGAGGTATCTCTTTTTTACATGATGTACACCAAGAAGCAAAAAAGTCTACAATATATACTTTGTCTTGTTGTAAACCTATATGTTTCGATAAGTTATCTGGAATAATATCTCCTTTTTGAAGTCCAAAAAGTGATGTTAAAAGAAAGAGTGTTAGAGCTAAGATTTTCATGTTAATTCCTTCAATATGATTAAATAAAATTATATCACTGGAATTGTTTATATTCTTAACGTAAAGTTAATGGATTTTTTTAGATTAAATCTTTAAACTTATTTCTTATTTCAAGAAAATCGTCTAAATGTTTAAAAAAAATGTCAACAAGTTTTGGATCAAAATGCTCACCTCTCTCTTTTCTAAAGAGATCAAAGATTTTTTCATCATCCCATGCTTTTTTATAACATCTGTCACTTCCAAGCGCATCAAATACATCCGCAACAGCAGTTATACGACCATATATATGGATCTCATTCGCTCTAAGTCCTCTTGGATAACCTTTGCCGTTATATTTTTCATGATGTTCATGTGCAACTATAGCTGCTGCTTTTAGAAGTGGACGATTTGAGCTGTTTAACATGTCAAAACCAAGCTTAGCATGTTTTTTCATGTACTCAAACTCTTCATCTGTGAATTTTCCAGGTTTGTTTAGTATAGCATCTGGTATAGCAACTTTTCCTATATCATGCATAGGAGAAGCTTGTTTTAACATCTCTGCTTCTTCTTCACTAAGACCATAATATAAAGCTAAAAGTTTTGAGTACTCAGCTACACGTTTGACATGGTTACCAGTTTCTTTACTTCTACTCTCACCAATAGCACCCATAGTAAAAACTACTTCACGTTGAGTAGCTTCTATCTCCTCATTTAAGTCTTTGACCTCTCCCATAGCACCATTAATACCTTTAATCATAGTGTTAAATGATTTACCAAGATGACCTATTTCATCAGATCTTTCTATTGGTACTTGTACACTATAGTCTTGTGTTTGTGTAATTTTATTTGCTGTTGAGGAAAGGTGTTTTAAAGGTTTTATGAGGTTTGAAGCAAAGTAAATTGCCATTAAAATTATAAAAAGTGCACCTATAAACAAAGTCACTACAAACCAGAATTGGTATTTTTTAAGTAGTCTATATGCATGAGCTTTGTCTTCTATGAGGACTATTTTAACATTGTCTATTGAAGATAAGGTGCTTTGAATAAGAATAGATTCTTTGTACTCTTTAGGTTGAAATAGATTTTTGCCATTTTTATCAACAACATAATAGTGGCGGTTTTCACTGTTTGAAAAATACTTTGTTAGGTTTTTTAGATCGTAATACACGTGCAGATTAGCTATTGGCTTATTATCAAAAGGTGATAAAACTTTTGTAGAGTATGTTGAGTTAAAATTAAACTTTTTAGATATATATGAAAAGTCACTAGAAGCTATAATAGTTTGTTCTTGATCAACAAGGTAAAAATTACCAATAATATTGAGATCATTTTTTTTATTTAACAGTAAACGACTTATACGGCGATCTAGATCACTTGTATATATATCTGCCATAACTTCTGACTTTGCCATAAATTTTAGATCATTTTGAAGCGTTTGTAAGTTTTGGTTGATCCTTGATAGTGTCATATTTAGCTGAGTTTTAAGTTCTTTTTCTACATTGTTTTTTTGTTCATCTCTAAAAGATGAGCCAAACATAAGCATTGTAAGTGCGTAGGGTATAAGACTTATCAACAAAAAAAAGATTATAGTTTTAAATTTAAAACTCATAGATCACTTTCACATTTTCATTAACTAAAGAAGATGGCACATAACCAACTGCTCCTTGTACATTTGTAACAAACTTTAAAACAGATTGGTAAGAAGCTTGTGTAGTAGGTGGAGATATCCCTCTAAAGTGTTGTTTTACCCAAAATGAATTAAGTTTTTTTCTACTCATTTTGATAATGTTTTTCTCAAAGTGTACTCTTAATTCGTTGTTGGATAAGAGGTTTATAGGTATTATTTTTTGATCACCTATAAACCTTCTTTTTAGTAAAAAAATATTTTTTAAGTCATTACTTTTTATTTGTTCAAAAGGTGCATCTGATCGTACTATTACAGCGTAGTTTTTTGCTTGTAAAAACGAAACAGATATAAAGAGTAATAGTAATAATACTTTCATCAGAACAACACCGAAAAAGAGGATAAAAATTTATTTTGATCTTTTAGCTCATGCCATTGATATTCCATTTTAAAAGAGACAGGAAATATAGGTCTATAGCTATAGCCCAATAAAAATAGTTGATCTTTGTTTATCACTGACTTATCATAAAAATGTTCATATCTTGATACAAAGGTATGTTGGGGAGTGTAGTGGTAAAGTGCTTGTAGATACCCACCATATGTATTTTCATCTTTTTGTGAGTCCAACCCTCCATTACGTAGCATAAACTCAGAGCTAAGTGCAAAAGTAGTATCATCATACTTGGCATTTAGTTGAATATACTCAAATGTTTCTTGAGAATTTGTTTTAAATTGACCAATACTCCCACCGAAACTTATTTCATCGTTAAGTTCATGTTCTAGTGAAGCACCAAAAAAATGTTCATTTGGTATGTTTATGTATGTTTCATCTAGGTCCTCATTCTTTTGAGCAAAAAGGTGGTATGTAGTTTGATAAGAATCAGATGTATAACCGCTAAAGTCTACACCAGTTAAAAATTTTGGAAAGAGGTATTTTGAATAGTATGGATTTGATGAAGTATCTCTTAAAACATTTATAGGCTCAAGGTTCCAGTAACCTATAGGTGTTATCTGTTTTCCTATTCTAGCTACTAAATTGTCTGAAAAACGGTAGTTAAAATATAATCTCTCTATGTGAAAAGCATCATTTGTTTCATCTATGCCATTTTTAAAGTCATACTTGTAAAATTTAACAGCTTCTAGCTCTGCAAGATATGTTAAATTTGGCATAACTTCACCATAAGCAAGTAATGCAATGTCATCAAGAGTGAAAGAACGTTCATCTTTGGCAACTTCATACTCTGTGGAAAGGTATGATCCAATAGTTAGTAAACTGTTAAATTTATAACCATGACCAAGTTCATATGAACTTAAATCAGATGCTATAAGTTCAAATGAAATTGTTAAAAAAATTATTATTCGTTTTATCAAACTAGCCACCTATCTATAACATAAACTTATTATAGTGTAAGGTAGTAAACATTTTAAAGTTTTTATATATTTTTAGATAAAATATATTCATGATAAATATTAGAACACAAAATACTGATATTGATGAAAAGTTTTGGAAGTATGGAGTTAGTGCTTTTTGGATGGCACTTTGTGCACATATTTTATTTATGGGTTTTTTCTATTTCTATAATGTGTTTGAAATGGTCATATTTAATCTCTTCAGTATCTCTTTATTTTCAATCTTGCTATATATAATTAAATTAAAAAAATACAACTTGATTCTATCTTTGGTATATTTAGAAGTAACATTTCATGCTGTTTTTGCTACCTATTATATTGGAGTTACAAGTGGGTTTTACTATTATTTTTTCACTTTAGTGATCATTACACTGATTGTCAGGCAAGAGTCTATTAAAAATCATATGTTTAAAAGTATATTGTATATGGCTGTATTTTTTTTATTTGAGATTGTCTTCTCAAGTTTGACACCTGTATATTTAATAGATAAAGATGTATTACTTGTAGTAAGATACTTAAACCTCTTGGGTCTTTTGGCTTTTTCAATACCTTTTATGTACTATTTGATGAAAACAGACTTAGATAAAAGTAATCTTTTATATTCATATGCAACTAAAGATCAGTTGACAGGACTATACAATAGAAGATATGTAGACTCGATCGTAGAGCATGAGTTTTTAAACAAAAACTATAACTCATTAGTTATAGTTTTAGCAGATATAGATTTTTTTAAAAAAATAAATGATAATTATGGACATCATTGTGGAGATTATGTCCTTGCTACTGTTTCAAAAATTTTACAAAGTTGTGTTAGAAAAGAGGACACTTTATCTAGGTGGGGTGGCGAAGAGTTCTTGTTTTTTATGCCAAACTCAACTACAAAAGATGCAAAGTATCTTGTAAAAAGAGTTCAAGACAAAATAAATAGTTTGATATTAGAATGTGATGATACTAAAGATATAAAAATAACACTTACCTTTGGTGTAGCTCAAAATAAAGAAGATGAAACTTTTAGTGATCTTCTTGCTAGGGCTGATATAGCTCTTTATGATGGAAAGTTAGCAGGAAGGGACCGTATTGTAATCTCAGGTGAGGATGCAGAAGTATAGTATTTGCACTATAACTTTCAAAAGTTATAGTGCGTTTCTTTTAAAACTTTAAGTTCATGTTTGTATAAAAATAGCGACCTGGTTCGTTTAGAAGTATAGTGTCTCCCGCTCCTGTTGCTATTAGTGTTATGTCTGAATATGTATTACTCATAGCGTATGTAGCATCAAAGATGTTGTTTACACCAACTGTAAAGTCAAACTTTTTATCTAATGTATGTTTTACACTTAAGTTTGCAATCCCCCAACCAGCTAACTCTTGTTCACCGTTATCGCTGTCAAAATCAGTCCATCTATCACTAGCTAGTGCTTCAAGTTTTACTAAGCTATCTGGAGCGTATTCATAGTTTATATACATAGATGCACGTAGTGGCGCTATATCTGCAAGGTTAGTATCACTCTGACCAGCCAGTGCTTCATCTTTTTCTCCAACTTTGTAAGAAAGACTAGCATCAACACTCAGTTCATTTGTAGCGTAGTAAGAAGATGTTATTTCAGCACCGTAGATTGTAGCATCTATATTATCAAATGCATTTGGTAGCTGACCTTTGTGATGATATATATAGTCTTTAAGCATAGAATAAAAAGTTTTTAATTTAAAGTCGAAACTATCTGATTGAACTTGATAGCCTAAGTCAAATTGTGTATTTACAGTTTCATTTAAGCTTGGAGTTCCAACAACTGAACCACTCTTTTTAAAGTAAAGTTCTCTTGCATCTGGAACACGGCTAGCCTGACCAGCACCAAAAAATATAGAGTTGTTTTTGCCAAGTTTGTAGTCTGCAAATATATTTGCATTAACTGTATCAAAGTCTTTTTTTGCAAACATAGTGTTTACATTTGTAATCTCTGTTGTGTCATATCTTGCACCAACTTTAAGAGCAAGGTTACCAAAAGATTTTTTTAGCTTTGTAAAAAATGCCATGTTTTTTGTAGTAGTCTCATCTATACTTGTGCCTTTAAATGCACCGCTAGTTGTATTGTAGTACTCACCACTCCATTTTCTCTCACTACCATCAAGACCTATATCCATATCTATGCCTGCAACGTTTAGAGTATTGATCAGTTTTAGACCTTGCATAGATGAATCCATATCATTTGTAGTGTCCATCATTGGATTCATTAGTGGTGCACGTCTATACTCTGTACTCATAGGGTGAACAACTTCTGATTTATAGTATTGAAGGTTTAAGTCTTTATATGTATTAGAGATATTTGAAATTTTATACTCTACACTATATATATCACTATCATCTTTGATCGCATCCATTGGTGTGTTTGCGTATAGCACGTTATCACTTCTATTTGCTGTATAACTTAAACGAAGCTCATGGTTATCAAGTGGATTTACAAATAGTTTTGTCATTACACTTTTTTTAGTGTATGCATCCATATTCTCACGATTTGGTTGAAATTGATTTCCCATTGGGGCACCGTTCTTAACAATTTGCTCAGAAAGCGTGTTACCATTTCCATCTTCATACTGACCTGAATTCTCACGACTTGCACTAATAAGAGCACGAACAGTATCATTACCACCACTTACAGTAGCACCAATTTTGTTATAACCCCATGCACCTAGACCTACATTTAACTCACCTTGAGTTTTTGTAGAAGGCTTTTTAGTTGTGATCTTAACACCACCACTCATAGTTCCAAAAGTCTCTACATCATAAGGTCCTTCGATCACCTCGATGTCCTCGATCTGACTTGCTAGAACATGAGAAACAGGTGGATCCATTCTGTTTGGACAAGCACCACAAACTTTTGTACCATCTACCTCTACAGAGATATTGTCACGTTTTTGTCCACGTATGATTATGTCGTTTGATATACCAGAACGTCTGTTCATATCTACACTTGGTACTTGGTTGCTAAGAGCATCTGCTAAATCTGCTGATTTTTGAGCTTTTTGAGCTACTTCTGTTATGTAAGTTGACTCAACATTTATACTCTCTAGTTGTGTTTCTTGTGCTATTAGCACACTAAAAGTTAAGAATGATAAAGGGATAATTTTTTTCATTTGTTTTCCTAATGTAATGATTAATATGAAATAATATAACCTTAGTGTTAAAAAAGTATTAATGTCTATTTTATTTATACTTTTTTAACACTATCACATTACAATAGTAAGCAATTTTTAATTATAAAGGATAATAGATGGTAAAAAAATTAGCTTTAATCTCATTAGTAGCTTCTTCTATACTAGTTTCAAGCATGTATGCACAAGGGCATAATAAAATGTCAAATGCTTCAAGTAAAATGGAAAAAAAACATTCTCATGGTCATGACTCTAAACATGAGAAGATGCATCTTGTAAAAAAGATAGTTGATGCAGTTAGCAAAACAGGACTTAGTACAAGTCAAGCCAAAGATATAACTTCGATCATTAATGATTTTAAAAGTGGAAAACAAGAGCTAAAAGCCTTAAAAATGTTTCCTATAGATGCTGTACAAAATGATAAGTTTGACAGTAAAATGTTTGTAGAATCAAAAAGAAAAATGTTTGATAAAAAGATGGAACTTGTAATGGAGTTATTTGAATCTGTTTATGATGTGTTAACAGCTGAACAAAAGAAGATCTTTAAGCAAGAGTTTTCTGCACCTATTATAAAAAAGATGATTAAAAAAGGTATGCATAAAAAACATTCAAAAAGAAATTAAGTTATGATAAAATTTCGTTATGAGTAAAATAGAAAAAATAAAACGAATTACATTAATAGCTTTAGGTTTTGGTTTAGCCACTTATCTTATTATGAGTGGTATGGCTATTTTAGACGCAGAAGAGACAAAGACGGAGCAAAATATTACAAAGTAATATTAACTCCCTTTACAAAGTTCATACTAGCGCAGTGAAGTGAACCATGCTGTTTGATCAGAGTTTTACAGTCTATTGTTACAACATCCCTATCTGTAAAGTGTTCTTCAAATAACTTAATAGCTTCACTATCTTGTTTAACGCCGTAAACAGGAACTAAAACAGCCCCATTAACAAATAGAAAATTTGCATATGTAGCAGGTAAGCGTTCACCTTCAAAATAAACAGAATCACAAAAAGGGAGAGGTATTAACTTGTAATTATTTTCAGATGCTATAGTTTTGAGCTCATTTTGCATCTTGGTTAATTCTTTAAAGTGTTCATCATCTTTATCTTTAGGTGGTGCTACGTACATAATGGTTTTTTCATCTACAAAACGAGCAAGTGTATCTATATGTGAGTCTGTGTCATCTCCTGCGAGATATCCGTGATCAAGGTAGTGGATCTTAGTAGCACCAAAGCATTCATTGAGTTTCTTGGTTATCTCTATTGAATCTAACATATTATTTCTATTTTTATTTAGCATACATTCACTTGTTGTAAGTATTGCATCAACTCCGTTACTCTCAACTCCACCACCTTCAAGAATAAAGTCAATAGTTACTATCTCTTTTGAATAGTTCTTTGATATATTATTTGTTAAAAGGTTGTCTTTTTTAGCTTCAAACTTAGAACCCCAACCATTAAAAGTAAAGTCAAGAAGTTTAATGTTTCCATCTTCTTCAACACACAGTGCTGAGGTATCTCTAGCCCAACAATCATCACTTTGGTATTCTACAAAGTATAAGTTGTTGTTTTCTTCAAAGTATTGTTTAGTTTCATTTATATCTGTACATATAACTAAACATTTTTGATACTTTATTATTGCATTTATAATCTTTACAAAGTTTTCTCTAGCCTCTTCTAAACAACAGCTCCAATCAGTGTTAAAATGAGGGAAAATTATTTGTGTAAAAGATTGCTCTTCAAACTCTGCTATTAACCTTTTCATATGTATAATTCCTTTATGGCTTACATTACTCTAAACAAAAAACATTTTTTTAATAATCTTGACATTATCGCAAACAAAACTAAAACAAAAGATAAAATAGCAGTAGTTTTAAAAGATAATGCTTACGGGCATGGTATTTTAGAAGTTGCTTCTATGGCAAAAGAATACGGGATTACAAAATCAGTTGTCAGATGCATACCAGAAGCAGAGATGGTAGAAGGTTTTTTTGAATACATACTGGTTTTAGCAGATATTCCAAAAAGTCCTAGCGAAAAGATAAGATATACGATCAATGATATAAATAAAATAAAAAATTTTCCAAAAAATACAAAAGTAGAGTTAAAATTTGACTCAGGTATGCATAGGAACGGTGTGTCTTATGAAGAGCTAGAAGATGCACTAGCGTTGATTAAAAAGTATGAACTGAAACTTGAGGGGATGTTTACACATCACAGAAGTGCAGATGAGTTAACGAGTGAGTGGTTTTGGCAGAATGAAAATTTTGAAAAAGCAAAACAAAAATTAAAAAGCTTAGGATATAAAAATATACGTTTTCATTCTGCAAACTCTGCTTCAACAATGAGACATACTCAAATAGATGAGGACATGGTTAGAGTTGGAATCGCAATATACGGTTGTATTAAATCTGATGTATTTGACACATCTGAGTTTAAACCGGTACTTAGCTTATGGGCTGAAAAGAATTCTCAAAGAGTTGTGAGTAAAAATGAGAGAGTAGGTTATGGCGGTATCTGTACTTTAGATGAAGAGAGTGTTGTGTCAAACTATGATTTTGGTTATGCAGATGGATTTCATAGACTTTGTTCAAATAACTACACTACACCAAATGGGGAAAAGCTGATAGGTCGTATATCTATGGATAATTCGAGTTTTTTATCAGATAAAGATGAGTTGTTGGTTTTTGATGATGCATCAGTTTTAGCAAAATCTGCTAAAACAATCTCTTATGAGGTTTTAACATCTTTAAAACACTATATAAGAAGAGAGGTTGTTTAGTTTAAGAGTTAGTTTTTATAACTGCATCAGAGTATATAACTCCATCAACTCCTAAAAGTGCCAACTCTTCGATCTCATCATCATCTTCAATCATAACAAGAATTTTTGCATCAAAAAGGTAGTTGTTAGCAAGGTTTTGAGCAGTTTTTGCCAGATCTTTATCTACAAGTATATAAGAAGCACCAAGGTTTGAAGCATATATGATCTCTGTGACATTTTGAACTTTTAAACAAAAGTCTATAGAGTTGTTTTTTGCGTAGACTATAGTCTCTATATTATCTTCACTATAGTCTAAAAGTACAGAGGAGTTTGGTGGTGTATTGTTTATAGCATCTGTGTTTATAACTTGGTAAAAACTACCATGGTCTACTAAAAAATTTGGTATAAATCTGTGTCCAATAACTATCATAAGGTTAGCCTTTTTCTATACACTCTTTTGAGCAGTAGTATTTACCACCGCTTAAGATCATATCGTTTACTTCACAGTAAACTCCACAACTTTCGCACTCGATCATATCGTTTGCTTTTGGTGTCTGTTTTTTAGAATTTTTTTGTTCGCCTTGAACTTTAGATGGCTTTTTCTTTATAAAGAAAAAATATATAGCAGTTATTACACCAATAACAAGTAGTATTTTTAATATCATATTTTACGCCTTAAGTAACAAATAGTGTCTATTTTTTGTTTGAATTATTTCATGTTTCATATTATCTGGGATCTCATTATACACATTTTCACCCTTATAAAAAAGTATCTGTGTATGATCATCACGAAAATTTCTACTTAACTCTAAAAGCATATCGGTATCTGTTACAGCTCGTGAAGTTACCAGATCAAAGATCTCATCTTCCATCTCTTCAACTCTTTTTTTTACAACCCTTACGTTGTCTAAGCCAAGATCTGCTTTTATAAACTGTAAAAAGCTGGCACGCTTTGTAAGTGGTTCTGCTAAAGTTACTTTGGTATTTTTTAGAGCCATTGCCAGTATCATCCCTGGAAATCCTGCACCAGTTCCAATATCTAAAAGGGTATCACACTTTGGTAAAAACTTTACAGGATACACCGCATCATAGATAAATTCATCAAGTGTATTTTCATCTCTTGCACCTGTTAGGTTATGGGTTTTATTCCACTTTAATAGATGAGACTTATATGTACTAATATTTTCATAAAAATTATCATTAAGTTTTATATTTTCTGCTTCTAAACGTTCTTTTAACTTCAAAATCAACCTTTTATTTAGATGTAATTATACATAAATTGTAAGTATTGGAATTTAAATATGAATAAAAATTCATTTAATATTCATACTGTCTTCATTTTAAGTCTTTAGTATTGTCAATATAATATTTGTTTATGTATTGGAGCTAAAATGGAAACTTTAAAAATATTAACAAAGTACTACTTATATATGATTTTCATATTCTTTGTTGGTAGGATGTTGTTGTTTATACAATATTTTGATAATTTTAAAGATAGCGGTGTTGATTACTGGCTGACCTTTATATATGGTCTGCGTATGGATACTATTAGTGCATCTGCACTATTACTTTTGCCTTTGATTGTTTTATCGCTCAGCCCTAAAAAAATTAAAACTTTTACAGGAAATTTTTTAAAGTACTACTTTTTGATTGTATTATCAATTTTGATTTACATAGAAAATGCTACTTTTCCGTTTGTAGCTCAGTATGACGTAAGACCAAACTACTTGTTTGTGGAGTACTTGATATATCCGCAAGAGGTATTTGCTATGATATTTGCTAGTTATAAACTTGAGTTGTTTATATCCTTTGTTATGATAAGTTTATTTATATATTTGTTTTTAAAATATGATAAAAATCAATTATCAAAAATATATGAAAATGGTTATTTAAAAAGAGTACTTATATTTATAGTTTTACTTATTTTGCTTTTCATAGGTGCCCGTTCATCATTTGGACATAGACCTGCAAACATATCAGATGCAATGTATACATCTAACAGGATGGTAAATGAGATAACAAAAAACTCTATCTATTCTATTCTTTATGCAGTTTATGTTAGTAACAGGCACGGCAGTAAACAGGTTCAAAAGCTCTATGGCAATATGGATATTAAAGAAGCATTTTTAAGAGTTAAAAAAAGATTAAATATAGAAAATAGTGAAGATATATCACTATCAAGAGAAGAAAAAAGTCACTTTAAATCAACTAAACCTAAAAACTTAGTGATCTTTGTTCAAGAGAGTTTGGGGTATCAGTTTACCAAAGCCAAAGGGGTTACACCAAATCTTAACAGATTAAGCAAAGAGGGAATCTTGTTTAAAGAGTTGTATTCTAATGGAACTCGCAGTATTAGAGGTTTGGCGGGTTTAAGTGCCGGCAACTTTTCTATTCCTGGTAAGGGAGTACTAAAAAGAAACAAATCTCAAAGAAATTTTTTTACAATAGCAGCGGCACTTAAGCCTTTTGGTTACTACACATCATTTATATACGGTGGTGAGAGCAGGTTTGATAATATGCGAAGTTGGTACTTAGGAAACGGATTTGATGAGATTATAGATCAGCCTAAATTTGAAAATCCTACATTTGTATCGCCATGGGGTGTATGTGATGAGGACTTAGTTACTAAAGCAAATCAAGAGTTTAAAAAGATGTATGCAAAAAATAAAAAGTTTGCTAGCGTTATGTTTTCGACATCAAACCATTCCCCTTTTGATTGTCCGTATGAAAAAATAGACTTAGTTGATGGTGTGGAAGTTAAAAGTGTACAAAATGCTGTAAAGTATGCTGACTATGCTATAGGTAAATTTATTGAACTAGCAAGAAAAGAGGACTATTACAAAGATACAGTTATAGTAGTGGTATCTGATCATAATGTAAGAGTATACGGAGATGATATGATCCCTGTAAATATGTTTCATATCCCAGGTTTGATACTTGGAGCAGATATAAAACCTATGATTTATGATAAAATTTCAACACAACCAGACGTATTAGCTACAGCTTTAGATCTAATTGGACTTGATTTAACTTATCCAATTATGGGAAAATCTATTTTTAGCGATAAAAAAGCAAATGTCTCACTTATGCAGTTTCATTCATCATATGCTTTAATGGTTGATGATAAAGTTGCTGTTATAAGACCAAATAAGGAACCGGTCACTTTTTTATATAAGAGTAATCATTTAACCCAAGTAGAACACGATTTGGAGTTAGAAAAGGATGCTTTGGCATTTGTATTAACACTCGATCATCTATATGATCAAAA
>Ga0193956_1000612_pt1 | contig 15742 bp, 10 predicted proteins | sample BB_7_MG_FD_140358 | JGI IMG/M metagenome (GOLD analysis project Ga0193956, IMG submission 140358) | Microbial mat bacterial communities from the Broadkill River, Lewes, Delaware, United States - BB_7_MG | ecosystem: Environmental > Aquatic > Freshwater > River > Microbial mats | place: USA...
CTATCTTGTCTCTTTTTTTTACTTATGTATTGTCCTTTTTTTTTCATTTATATATAAAACTAATATTTGGTTCTAATTATTTATTGAAAAATAACTCTATTCCTGCTTTAAATGTGAAGCCTTGTTGGGGTATTACAGCTGTATAAACTCCGCTTTGTTCGTATAAGCCTCCGTGTTCAATTTTGTTATTTGTTATATTCTCAAAATCAGCATAAATTCTAAAATATTTACTTAAATTATTTGCAGATAAGTTAAGGTCTAAAGTGTAATATCCGGGTTGTTTATTGCTTGGAAAAATGGTTGTGTTTGCATTGTAAAGACTTCCTGCCCATTTAAAACGAGGCGAAATGGTTATATGGTTAAATAAATTTTGAGCTGTAATTCCTGCCCAAACTTTATGTGTAGAAATTCGTGGCACAAGAGATTCTCCTCCATCTGAATTTATAGATTTGGCATCTGTGTATGAATAGTATGAATATATAATAATATTTTTATGTATTTTGGCATCTAAAGAAATATCTGTTCCAATAATTTTTTGCGAACCGATGTTCTCGTTTCTTAATCCGCTTGTGTAGCTGTCAAAATATTTGTTGTAAACAGAATCTGTTGGATCGTTTGCATATAAACTTCTTTCTATAAGATTTGTAAGGTCGTTGTAATATACACTTCCTTTTATTTTTAAGTTTTGTCCAATATTTTGAGTTATGCTAAGTTCTAAAGAATTAACTATTTGATTTTCAAGTTTCCAGTTTGGATTTGTTTTTTGAATTTCTGTCATAGAAATCATTGCAATGGTTGGAGCTCCCCATTGTTCGTATTGAACAAATAGTGATGGCGATTGGAATGCTCGTCCATAAATGAATTTTATTTTTGTAGAATTTGTTGGAGAAAGAATTAAACCAGCTCTGGGGTTAAACACTCCTTCGTATCTTGACGAATAATCGTATCTTGCACCCAAAATAATGTTTATTGAACTGATAGGAGTAAAAATAAATTGTCCAAATCCTGCGAATCTATTTTCTTCAAGAGTTAGATTTTCGTTTATTAATTTTGCATTTTCTCCTTCGTATTTTGAAGATTCTCCTAAGACTTCGTCGTTTGCATAAGGAGGAATGCTTAGCGAATATTCGTTTTCTATTCCTGCAATAAATTGAAAATTACTTGTAACTAATTGGTTGTATGTTAGTATTGCTAATGCAGATTGGTCGTCGCCAGTCATGTATTGTTTGTAGGTTTCGTTTGCATCAAATATTCCGGGAGTGTTCCATTTGTAGTAGATTGTATTGTTATCTTGTGTGTGTTTTTTGTAGCTAATATCAAACGAAAGGTTTCCATCGTTATTAAATTGTTTTTTGTAGCTTGTCCAAATTATGTCTGTAGATGTTTTCCATTTGTTTTCTTTATTATAAATATATATTTGAGGAGTAAAGCTAAGAGCATTTCCTTCTTCAAATTGTTGTCTGAAATAGTTTACAGAAAAGTTTTTATAATTAAGATTAAAATAAATATTATGGTCGTTTGTTGGTTGTTCAAAATGATTAGTTAGAGGTTTTGGATAGTCATTTACTACATTGTAATCGTAAAAAGTATTATCTGTGTTTTCAAAATTAGGACCATCGGATTTGTAAAGTCTTGCATTAAAATTAAATGAAAAATCTTTATTTAATTTAAAAGCCCCACTTAAAGCTCCGTCTGTTGAATTAAGGCTTCCATAATTAGCATACCCTGAAAGTTTTATGTTTTCTTCAGGTGCAGTGTCGTTAATTACAATATTAATTATTCCAGAAAAGGCATCTGCTCCGTAAACGGCAGAAGCTGGTCCGTATATTACCTCAACTCTTTCAGCATTACGGATAGAAATAGAATTTCCTATGGATATGTGTGTTCCTGTTGCTGGATTTATTTTGTGTCCATTAATTAGCACAAGAAAACGGTCGTTTCCCGAAATTCCTCTTAATGAGTAAAATTCTCCAAATTGTCCTGCATTTGAAACAACATCAAAACCTTGTAGGTCTTTTAAAATGTCTGACAAGTCAAAATATCCTCTGTCTATAATTTGCTGATGGTTAATCACTTGGATTGAATTAGGAACATCAGACACACTTTGTTTGTAGCGACTTACTCCTGACACTTCCAACTCCATTAGTTCATCAAGAGTGTAATCAAAAATATCTTTTACTTTGGTGGTATCGTCTTGAGCTTGCAAGCAGGTTAAGCCCATTAAAAGTATGAATGTTATTAATATTAAGTTTTTCATTTGGCTTATCATTTTAAGTTAATATTTGAATATTACTCTCACTTATTATATTTTCGTTTTTGTATTTTAAAAAAAGTTGTGCAACTGCAATAACATCTTTTTCGCAGTATTTTGTTATTCGTTCTAAGTCGTTATTTTTATAGTATATTTCGGCAACTTGGCTTCCGTCTATGTCGTCTTTTGGAGTTGGGATATTAAAAACTGCTGTAAGTAGGTCTAAAGATGTCCAATTTTTGTAGTCTCCAAAACGCCAGAGTTCCAGAGTGTCTAAATGTTTTATTTGCCAAGGTTTTTTGCCAGCCATATTTATAATTTTCGGAATTTTAAGCCCATTGATTAAGATTCGTCTTGCTATGTATGGGAAGTCAAATTCTTTGCCGTTGTGTGCACAAAGAACGTGCTCGTCTCTGTTAAAAGATTTGATTATTAGACTATTAAATTCCATAAGGAGTTTTTTTTCGTCGTCGTTGGCAAATGATTTTATTCTAAATTGCCGTTGTTCTCCGTCTTTTTTTATAAATCCTACTGATATGCAAATTATTTTTCCAAATTCTGCATATATTCCAGCCTTATTATATGTTTGTTCGCTTATTTGGTCTTCTGTGGAAATATTTTTAGATTTTTTGTCCCACAATTTTTTCCAGCGTTCGTCAAGGTCTTGATAAGATGGATATTGAGGAACTGTCTCAATATCAAGAAATAAAATATTTTGTTCTTTTATTTTATCAAACATAATTAAGTTTTTAATTTTGAGTCTTTGGTTTTAATTATAAGTTTGTTGGCTAACTGTCAGACACTTTTAGAAGTGTGGTTTTAATTATAAGTTTGTTGGCTAACTGTCAGACACTTTTAGAAGTGTCTGACAGTTGTTCTAAGCAGTTTATTTTCTGAGATTTTTTTCAATAATACTTGCCAGAACGTCTATTCCTACCGTGTTTTCGCCTCCTTCGGGGACTATTATGTTTGCGTATTTTTTAGAAGGTTCAATAAATTGTTCGTGCATTGGTTTTACGGTTTGTTTGTATCTTTCCAAAACTTTTTCTACTGTTCTTCCTCTTTCTTGTATGTCTCTCATTATCACTCTGCTTAGCCTGTCGTCTGCGTCTGTATATACAAATACTTTTAAGTCAAATAGTTTACGGAGTTCTGGGTTTGTAAGGACTAAGATACCTTCTACAATAATTACTTCGGTGGGTTTTATTAAGGTTGTTTTTTCGGCTCTGGTGCAGGTTAGGTAGGAGTAGATTGGTTGGTTTATTGATTCTCCATTTTTTAATTTTTTTAGATGTTTTATCAGCAAATTAAATTCCAAAGCGTTTGGGTGGTCAAAATTAATGGCTAATCTTTCTTCAAGTGGTAAGTGGCTATTATCTTTGTAATAGGAGTCTTGTGATAAAACAGCAACTTCGTCTTTTGGCAGTTTATCTATCATTTTTCGGACTACGGTTGTTTTACCTGAACCTGTGCCTCCGGCAATTCCAATTATTAGCATAGCAGTTTTTAGGTTTTGTGGGTTAAGTTTTTAGTTTAAAAAAGACATTATAAATTACCGGCAAATATATTATTTATTTTGAGAAAATTATACTTAAAATCAAAACAAATTTGTTAAATTTAAACAAAAACGCCACCAAGTAAAAGTTTTTTTGTAAACTATTATTTTGATAGCGTTTTGAATTTTTGAATAAAAGTTTTTGGTTCTACTATTATTTTTATGATAATTAAGAAAAAATGTTCAATATTCAAAAAACTCCACTAAATTCGTGGAAGAGCCAAGTTATTTATTCTTCTAATACTGTTATTACATAATCTAAAAATTGGTCGTATCCTTCTGATTCTGGGTGGTCTGCTATTGTAGCGAGGTCGTCAAAATATAAAAGAAATTCTTCTTCTCCATAAGTATCGTATAAGTATATAATTGCTTCATCAAGCCAGTCGTAAAGTTCGTAGTCTTCAAGGTCTTCTATTTCTTCGCCTAAATAAGTAAAGAATAGTTCTGTATCGCTTTCGTCGTATCCGTTTTCGGCAAGCATAATGTCAAAATAATCGTAAAGATAGTCATATTCGTTGTCGCTTATTATGTCGTCGTCAAATGTTATTCCGAACATAAATATTATACCTAAATCGTATAAAATTTGTTCGGTAGATTCTTCGTCTGCATATTCGTCCTCCCAGTTTCCGTCGTCTTCCCATTCGTCTGGTTCTATCCATTCGTCGTCTTGGTCTGGAATGTCCACTATTTCGTCTAATTCAGGATATTCACCTTCGGAATATAAATTACCCGAAGGCATCTGCAGTAGATAGTGGGGTTTTTGGTCTGAATTAGAAGTGTTTAAAGTATAGTTTTGAGCTTTTTCAAAAATATTTTTCCAAGTAATCGTTTCAATTCCTCTTGCTTTTTTTAGAGCATCAATTATACCATTTGTAAAAAGTCCACCTGTTTGAGTTCCAAGAGAATATTGCCCGGGAATAGAGCCAGATGCAATTATGTGTCCAGAAGATTTGCCAAATAATTTTTCGTATCCATCTGCGGTGTTGTTGCTTTTGTAAGTTGTGCTTCTTGACAGAACATTTCTTGGTTCTAACCAGTCTATTTGGTTGTTGCAGCAGTCTCCAATAGCAATAGATAGTCTTGGATTTTTTTCTATAAGTTGTTGATGAACCCAATTTATGTCAACTCCACATTCTTCGGGGCTTTGTCCTTCTTGGCATACATTTAGGTATGGCCAAACATTATTGTCTTGGTCGCTGTATCTAAATCCGTGTCCTGAATAATAAAAAAAGACAACGTCGTCTGGCGAGCAAGTAAAATTATTGATAAAACTAATTGTTTGTGCTTGGTCAAATTCGGTGTCGTATATTTTAAGTTCCATACCTACATCGTTAGAAATATTGGTAAATATTTCTTTGATATTATTAAAATCTACTTCGCAGCTTTCTGCAATATTGCTATATCGGTCTATTACAGTTATTACGTAAATTGTTTGTGCAAATAATCCAACATTAAAAATTGTTGCAATTATAATAATTAAGATGGCTTTTTTCATAATTTTTAAATTTACGGGTTGTGTAAGTGCAAATATATAAAAAATATACAAATAATTGTTGTTTATAGAAAAAACTCACTTTTAATGTATGAAAAGGAATATTAAATTTACATCTTTTTATGAATAATATTAAGCTGATTTAAAATATTCCTTAAAATAAATTTATATGTTTTTAAACTCAAAAATAAAAAAACTGCCAGAGAATAATAAAACTTCTGGCAGTTATGATTTTATATGCTTGCAGAAATTATATTTTTGCCAGAGCTTGATCTAAGTCTGCAATAATATCTTCTACGTTTTCTATACCTACGGAAAATCTTACGAGGTCGTCGGTGATGTTTGCGGCAAGTTTTGCTTCTTTGCTCATTCCTGCATGTGTCATTGATGCTGGATGTTGAATAAGACTTTCTACTCCTCCAAGGGATACTGCAAGAAGTGCCATTTGAACATTATCCATAACTGTTTTACCTGCTTGTAATCCACCTTTTACTCCAAAACTAATCATGGTGCTAAAACCAGTCATTTGTTTTTTTGCAAGTTCGTGTTGTGGGTGAGATTCCAGTCCGGGATATTTTATCCAATCTACTTTTGGGTGATTTTCTAAGTATTTTGCAACTTTCATTGCGTTTTCTTGTCCACGTTCTACTCTTATTGCAAGAGTTTTTACTCCTCTATGAACTAAAAATGCTTGATGTGGGTCCATGTTGCAACCCATATAAATCATTGTTTGACGAATTTGTTTGTAAATAGTTTCTTCTTTTGCAACAATAATTCCTCCCACAACGTCTGCATGCCCGTTGATAAATTTAGTTACTGAATGGAATACAACATCTGCACCTAAGTCCAAAGGTTTTTGTAAGTGTGGAGTAGAGAATGTATTATCTACAACGAGTATTATTCCGTGTTGTTTTGCTAATTTAGCAGTAGCTTCAATATCAGTAAGCTCCATTGTAGGATTTGATGGAGTTTCTACATAAATTAGTTTTGTGTTTGGTTTTATTGCAGCTTTAATTTCTTCTAAGTTTGCAGTGTTTACCCAAGAAGATTCTACTCCAAAACGGGAGAAGTCTCTTTCCATCACACCTCTTGAAGGTCCGTAAACCGATGATGTTCCAATCATGTGTTGGTCTTTTCCGAGCAATGCCATAAAAATTGTTGAAACAGCAGCCATTCCAGAGCTTACTGCAATTCCACCGAAACCGTTTTCAAGCGATGCAATGGCTTGTTCCAGTGCATTTATTGTTGGGTTTCCTATGCGGGTATAAATATATCCGTCAGATTTTCCCGAAAAACAATCTGCTCCGTGTTGGGCGTTTTTAAACTTAAATGTTGATGTTTGATAAATTGGAACTACTGCACTTCCAAAAGCGTCGTCTATTTCTCCTGCATGAATTAATCTTGTGCTGAAACCAGCGTTTTTAATGTTCATCTTAATTTTATTTATATTTGTTAATATTTAAAAAATTATATTGTTTTTTATTTTCCTTCTTCTTTTTTGCCATTAACACCTTTTTCTATAAAATTACTAATAAGTCTTTCTATTCCAGAGAAAACATATTCTACGCTAAGTCCTGCCAAAAAAGCAACAATTAGTGGACTTAGAGATGTTATCATAACAAAACTTTGCTGCTGCTGAATATCGCTCCAAAATAGTCCAACTGCCAGTCCTGCAAGAGTTCCAAGTATTAGTCGTAGAGTGTAATTTAAGTTAGATTCTTTTGAAAAAACCATTTTTTTAGTTTGCAAAACAAGGTCTCTAAGCACAAATGCAACTGCTCCAAGAAGTCCAAAGAAAAGCGGGAGGACGTAAAGCCCCAATATAAGTGCATAGTTTTGAGCTTCTTGTATTATTTCAATAGTGCTATTCATTTGTTCTGCTGGTAGCATGGGGGCAAAGCCCGCTTCATCTTCGTCGTCATTTTTTTCGTCAGCTATTTCTTCGGTTTTATTGTTCAAAAGAAATGTTTTTTTGAATATGTGTAACCATTGTTCTAATAGTTTTATATTACTAATTTTCTCATCATTTATTTCATAAAGTTCGTTTTCAAGGCGTGTTCGTTCTATCTCGGCACTGGGGTTTTGCATATCTGTGCCTGTTATTAGCATTAGTTCGTCGTAGCGAAGGTCTATTTGTGCAATTCTTTCGTTGCATTTTTGTATTCGGTTGAGTCTTATTGTTCCAATAGAAAAATAGATGTGTATAAAAAGCATTATAAACATCATTATTATTGCAAATGCAGTATAAAATTTGACTGAGCGTCGGGCTACGGTTTGTCGTCTTTGGATTCTGAAGAGCTTTTGTAATCTGTTTGGTTGTTTTATTTCTGTTTCTTGTGCGGCGTTGAGGCTGTCTATGGTTACGGGGTATATTAGTTTTGATAATTGTTTGTAAACCAGCCAAAATTCTATTTCAATTTCTTTTGTCCATTGGTTATTTTCGTATGCCTCTTTTGCATCTGTAAGAATTTTAATATGTTCTTTTTCTATTTCTAACCCATATTCGGTTGAGTGAACTAACAATAATTCGGAATTTGCCAATGCTCCTGCAAGTGCCTTACTTACGGTGTATTTTTTTTCTTTTTCTGTATTTTCCATAATTATTTTAGTTAAATAAAACTCTTAGTATATAATTTTTTACTTTTAGCCTTTTATGTTTAATTATATTTTGTCTATAAAGCCTGTATGTTTTTCACAGTTTGCTAATATTTAAGATATTATTATCTACTGTTTGACCCAACAAAGGTATTAATAGTCAAAAACTTAATTGATGATTATCAACTTTTATTGGTTGTTTTTTAAGAAATATTATATTTTACAAAGATAAAAAAAAATTAGAAAAATTTATATTTTTAAAAAATAATCATAATAATTATTTTTTTGTAAAAAATTTAGACTTTTTTAAGCAAAATACAGCTTAATGTATTTTTTGTAATATTTAATTGATTTTTAGTTAATTATTAATCGTTTTATAGTCTTTATTTTTACTATTTTATACAAAATTTTCAAAAAAAAGAATTATTTTTTTTATTAAAATAAAAATTGTGCACGGTTTTTGTCTATTAGATAAGTAAAAATATAAAATGATGAAAAATTTAGATAAACTACAGGTAAATGCAAACATTGATACTCCTAAAATAGGATTAGATGCAAGCACAGGCAATATGTCAATAGAGGGAAAATCGTTTCCACCAGACGTATCAACTTTTTATAAAAGCACTTTAGACTGGATAGAAGAATATATTAAAAATCCAGCAGATAAGACAGTTGTAAATTTAAAATTAGACTATTTTAATACAGCTTCTTCTAAAATAATACTTGATATTCTTTACAAGTTTGAAGAATTATACAAAAACGGTGGTGATGTTGTGATAAAATGGCACTATCCCGAAGATGATGAAGATATGGAAGAAACTGGAATAGAATACTCTGAAATAGTAAATGTGCCTTTCGAACAAATTGGCTACACTTTTATCTTTGATTAAAATTTAAGAAGCAATTTAAAATAAAATGGACAAAAGTTTGATAACGATTGTCCATTTTACTTCAATAATTTGAATCTTTATTTATATCCTACCAATAATTTTTTCCGTTGAGCCTTTGTTTGCATAAACATATTTTTTTGCAATAGCAGAAGTTTGCGACAGTAATTCGTTGTTATTAAGAAGCTTAATAATTGTCATTTCAAGTTCATTATAGTTTGAGATGCTAAAAGCGGCTTTTATTTCTATCAAATCTTTTGCTTCTTGAAATTTGTGATAATTTGTTCCAAAAACAACTGGCATTCCGTAAGTTGCAGCCTCTAATGTGTTGTGTATGCTCACACCAAAACCGCCTCCAATATATGCAATTTCTCCATATTTATAAATAGACGAAAGCATTCCGATATTATCAATTATTAAAACTTTGCAATTTTTTATTTCTTCAATTTTTACTTTAGAATAAAGTGTATAACTAACTTTTAATAAATTAGATATTCTTTTAATATTTTCGTCTTTTATGTTGTGGGGAGCAATAATAAATTTGATTTGGTCTTCTCTATTATTTATAAAATTTATTAAAATTTCTTCGTCGGGTTGCCAAGTGCTACCTGCAACAATTACAAATTTATTGTCTTTAAATTTTTCTATAATTTCAAAATTTTTAGAATTTTCCGAAATATCTATAACTCTATCAAAACGAGTATCTCCTGTTATTGTAACGTTTTCTATTCCAATAGATTTTAACAACTTCACAGATTCTTCATTTTGCACAAAAATATGTGTAAAAGTGAAAAGCATTTTGCGATACCAAGCTCCATACCATTTAAAAAAAGATTGTTTTTTGCGGAATATTGTTGAAAAAATATAGATAGGTATTTTGTTCTTTTTTAGATAGTTTAGGTAATAATACCAAAAGTCATATTTTACAAAAAAAGATATTTGAGGATTTATTAATTCAATAAATTTGCGTGCATTTTTTTTACTATCGTTTGGTAGATAAAAAATATAATCGGCAGTTTTGCTATTTTTTTTTATCTCATATCCAGATGGAGAGAAGAAGGTTAGGAATATTTTATGGCTGGGATATTTTTGTTTAATTTTTTCTATAACGGGCAATCCTTGTTCGTATTCGCCAAGGGAGGAGACGTGAAACCAGATATTTTTAGTTTCACAAGCTCCCGATTTTTTTATTTTTTCAAAAATATTTTTTCTACCACTTATCCACTGCTTTGCTTTTTTGTTAAAAGGTGAAACAATTAATACTACTAAATAGTATATTTTTAATGAAATATTGTAGAAAAAAATCATAAATATTAATCTAATTGAAGAACAGACAGGAATGCTTTTTGAGGCACGTTTACTTGCCCAATTTGTTTCATTCGTTTTTTACCCTTCTTTTGTTTTTCAATAAGTTTACGTTTTCTGGTTATGTCTCCACCGTAGCATTTTGCCGTAACATCTTTACGCACAGCTTTTATAGTTGAGCGAGCAATTATTTTTGCCCCTACAGCGGCTTGCACTGCAATATCAAATTGGTGTCGAGGGATAAGTTCTTTTAGTTTTTCGCAAATTCGTTTGCCCATTGCGTAAGCGTTATCTTCGTGAACAAGCATTGACAGTGCGTCCACCGATTCGCCGTTGAGAAGAATATCTAATTTCACTAATTTTGATTCTCTAAAATCTGTTTGTTGATAGTCAAAAGAGGCATATCCTTTTGAGATGCTTTTTAATTTATCATAAAAATCAAAAACTATTTCGGCAAGAGGCATTTCAAAGCTCAAATCTACTCGGTCTCCTGCAAGGAAGTTTTGTTTTACCAAAATTCCTCGTTTGTCTAAGCAGAGAGTCATAATTCCTCCCAAGTATTTTGATTGGGATATTATTTGTGCGTCTATAAATGGTTCTTCAATTCTGTCAATAAATTTTATTTCTGGCAAACCAGATGGATTGTGAACGTCTGAAACATCTCCTTGTTTGGTGTAAACTTTATAGCTAACGTTTGGTATTGTGGTTATTACGTTCATATTAAATTCTCGGTCTAAGCGTTCTTGCACAATTTCCATGTGTAGCAAACCAAGAAATCCGCAACGAAAACCAAAGCCAAGTGCAGCAGAAGATTCTTGTTGGAACGAAAGTGATGCGTCGTTTAGTTGAAGTTTTTCTAAAGATGCTCGTAAGTCTTCGTAGTCTTCGGCATCTATGGGATAAACTCCAGCATAGACCATTGGTTTTACTTCCTCAAACCCCGCAACTACTGTTTTACAAGGGTTTTTAACGTGAGTAATTGTGTCTCCCACTTTTACTTCGGCAGCTTTTTTTATTCCTGATATTATATAGCCTACGTCTCCTGTTTTAAGTTCGTCTCGTGGTTCCATTCCAAGTCGTAAAATTCCTATTTCGTCGGCTTCATATTTTTTATCTATATTAACAAATTTAACACTATCACCTTTTTTTATAGAGCCATTAAATATTCTAAAATATGCAATAATTCCTCTGTATGAATTAAATACAGAATCAAAGATAAGTGCTTGCAGAGGTTCATTGATGTCTCCTTTTGGAGGTGGCACAAGTAATACTATTGCTTCAAGAATTTCATCTACTCCAAGACCTGTTTTTCCGCTTGCTTCAATAATTTCGCTTCGGTTACAACCGAGCAAATCTACTATTTGATCTTTTACTTCGTCTGGCATTGCGGCAGGCATATCCATTTTATTTATGATTGGGATAATTTCCAAATCATTTTCTATTGCCATGTATAAATTAGAAAGTGTCTGTGCCTGAATGCCTTGCGTGGCATCTACAATAAGCAAAGCTCCTTCCGAGGCAGCTATTGAGCGAGAAACTTCATAAGAAAAATCTACGTGTCCGGGAGTGTCAATTAAATTTAGTGTATATTTTTCGTTGTCGTATTCATAATCCATTTGAATAGCGTGGCTTTTTATGGTTATTCCACGTTCTCGTTCTAAGTCCATGTTATCAAGCACTTGGGCTTGCATTTCTTTTCCAATAACAGTTCCAGTCGTTTGTAACAATCTATCGGCAAGTGTGCTTTTGCCATGGTCTATGTGGGCAATTATGCAGAAGTTTCTTATATTTTTCATTTATTGGTTTTATTTGTTTATTTTTTTTAGCAATTATTGGTTTAGATGTGTTAAGGTTTCTCAATAATTTTATTATCATCACTTAGATTTACATTTTGTAAAAGGTTGAATAAAGGTTTATTTGTGTAATAATTAGTTCTACCTTTTTTTGTTTTTTCTAAAAAATTATCTTCTACAAGCCTATTTAAGTAGCTTGCAGCTGTTTGTCTTGAAAATTTTAAATTTTGTGCTGGTGGTAATTCTCGTAATGTAGAATCAATCATATTTAAGACTATTTTTTTATTAAAACTGCAAAGATAAGATTTTTTTATTTTTAAACTTAATAATTTATGATTTTTTACACTTAATAAATAGAATTACAAATGTTATTTAAGCTATTTCAATTAATTTTATGAGCAATATCACTTAGTCTAACACATCAGATATTTTAATTTAGAAATTAAAAACATTCAGAAATAAAACTTAACCCTACGTAAACAAACTTTTAAAACAATTTGCCAATTTATATTTTTGTTTTTTTTATTTAAAAAATTACTTTTGCATATAAATAAATAATTCAATATAAAAAAATCATACCATGCAAAAAATTGAAAAATACACCCCTAAAAATCATGTTCGTATAGTATCAGCCGCCTCGCTTTTTGATGGGCACGATGCAGCCATAAATGTTATGAGACGAATTTTGCAAAGCACAGGAGCTGAGGTTATTCACTTGGGACACAATCGTTCTGTGCAAGAAATTGTGGATTGTGCAATTCAAGAAGATGCACAAGCAATTGCTCTAACTTCTTATCAGGGAGGCCATATTGAGTTTATGAAATATATGTTTGACTTGCTAAAAGAAAACAATGCCGAGCAGATAAAAATATTTGCAGGAGGCGGCGGAGTAATTCTTCCTCACGAAATTGAAGAGCTTCAAAATTATGGTATTGCACGCATATACTCGCCCGACGACGGCAGAAAAATGGGTTTGCAAGGTATGATAAACGATGTTATCCAAAAATCGGACTTCCCAACAGGAAATATAAAAAAATTAGAACTTGATAAAATTAAAGATAAAAATAAAAATGCAATAGCACAAGCAATTTCGGCTTGCGAAAATTATAGAGACAATATAAATACTGATTTACAAACAATTAAAGACAATGCAAAAAAATCAAACGTTCCAGTAATTGGAATAACAGGAACTGGCGGAGCAGGAAAATCATCTTTAATTGATGAGTTGGTTTTAAGATTTTTAAATAATTCTACCGATAAAACTATTGCCGTAATTTCCGTTGACCCTTCTCGCCGAAAAACTGGCGGGGCTTTGCTTGGCGACCGTATCCGTATGAACTCTATTAATAATGAGCGAGTTTACATGCGTTCGCTTGCCACACGTGGAGCAAATCTGGCTCTTTCAAAATATGTGCAAGATGCAGTGGACATCGCAAAATTTGCTAATTTTGACTTGGTGATTCTTGAAACTTCGGGAATTGGGCAGTCGCAAACAGAAATTACAGACCATTGCGATGTAGCCGTTTACGCAATGACTCCCGAATTTGGAGCACCTTCGCAACTTGAAAAAATTGACATGTTGGATTTTGCCGACCTTGTGGTTCTCAACAAGTTTGATAAAAAAGGAGCTTTGGACGCAATAAGAGATGTGAAAAAACAATATCAGAGAAATCGTGAACTTTTTGAAATAAATTTTGATGATATGCCCGTGTATGGCACTGTGGCTTCGCAGTTTAACGACGACGGTGTAAACGAGTTTTTTACTCAATTAATGAAAAAAGTAAACTTGCTTGGCAAAAATCAATTTAAAATTTTGGAAAATGATAAACCTACAAAAAGCGAAAAGATTTATATAATTCCTCCAAACAAAACTCGCTATTTGTCAGAAATTTCGGAAACTATAAGAAATTATAATAAAGATGTTGAAGAACAAAAAAAATATGCCCACCAGCTAAAAGCCATCAAAACAACGCTTGAACTATTAGAAGACAATGAAGTTTGCGAAGTTATTCATAAAAAATATAAAAAAACAAAAGAACAACTTACTGCCGACAATCTTCTGATTCTTGAAAATTGGGAAAAACGCAAAAAAGCATATCAAGATGGAGTTTATATTTTTAAAGTTAGAGACAAGGAAATAAAAATAGAAACCAAACACGAAACATTATCAATGCTAAAAATTCCTAAAATAGCTGTTCCAAAATACGAAGACTGGGGCGATATTTTAAAATGGAGTTTGCAAGAAAATTTCCCAGGATTTTTCCCATTTGCCGCAGGCGTATTTCCGTTTAAACGAGAAGGCGAAGACCCAACTCGTATGTTTGCAGGCGAAGGAGGACCCGAACGAACGAACAAAAGATTTCACTACGTATCTTATGGAATGCCAGCAAAAAGACTTTCAACAGCCTTTGATTCAGTTACTTTGTATGGCGAAGACCCTGCAATAAGACCAGATATTTATGGAAAAATAGGAAATTCGGGGGTATCAATTTCTTGCCTTGATGATGCTAAAAAGTTATATTCAGGTTTTCATCTTACAGATGCAAAAACTTCTGTATCAATGACAATTAATGGACCTGCTCCAATTATGGTTGCATATTTTCTAAATGCCGCAATAGACCAAGAATGCGAAATATACATCAAAAAAAATGGATTAGAAGCAGAAATTAATCAAAAAATTGAAGCCATTTATAAAGCCAAAGGAACAAAACGACCAAAATACAATGGAGAACTGCCAAAAGGAAATAATGGCTTAGGTATTATGTTACTGGGAGTTACTGGCGACATGGTTTTGCCAAAAGATATTTATGATAAAATAAAAGCCGAAACAATAGCCAAAGTGCGTGGAACCGTTCAGGCAGATATTTTAAAAGAAGACCAAGCACAAAATACTTGCATTTATTCAACAGAATTTTCGCTAAAACTTATGGGCGATGTGCAGGAATATTTTATTCAAAATAATATCCGTAACTTTTATTCGGTTTCTATTTCTGGCTATCATATTGCAGAAGCGGGTGCAAATCCAATTTCGCAACTTGCTTTTACTCTTGCAAATGGATTTACTTACGTAGAATATTATTTGGCTCGTAGAATGGATATAAATAAATTTGCTCCTAACTTATCCTTCTTTTTCTCCAATGGAATTGATGCAGAATATGCTGTTATTGGGCGAGTTGCTCGTAAAATTTGGGCAAAAGCAATGAAACTTCGCTACGGAGCAGACGAGCGTTCACAAAAACTAAAATATCATATTCAAACATCGGGCAGAAGTTTGCACGCACAAGAAATTGATTTTAATGATATTAGAACAACACTTCAAGCCGTGTATGCTATTTATGATAACTGCAACTCTCTGCATACCAACGCTTATGACGAAGCAATTACAACACCAACCGAAGAATCGGTGCGTAGAGCAATGGCTATTCAGCTAATTATAAATCACGAAATGGGATTGGCAAAAAATCAAAATCCACTGCAAGGAGCATTTATTATTGAAGAACTTACAGAACTTGTAGAAGAAGCTGTATTGCTTGAATTTGACCGCATTACAGACCGTGGAGGAGTGCTTGGTGCAATGGAAACAATGTATCAGAGAAATAAAATTCAGGAGGAATCGCTTTATTATGAGCATAAAAAACACAGTGGAGACTTACCAATTATGGGAGTAAATACATTCTTATCTTCAACTGGTTCGCCAACAACCACTCCGGGCGAAGTTATTAGAGCAACTACAGAAGAGAAAGAGCATCAGTTAGAAACAGTCTCCGAACTTCACAAAACTTTTGAAGACATAGCACAACAAAAACTAACAGAACTGCAAAAAACAGCTGCAAATCATGAAAATGTTTTTAATACATTAATGGA
>Ga0193956_1000613_pt1 | contig 15741 bp, 17 predicted proteins | sample BB_7_MG_FD_140358 | JGI IMG/M metagenome (GOLD analysis project Ga0193956, IMG submission 140358) | Microbial mat bacterial communities from the Broadkill River, Lewes, Delaware, United States - BB_7_MG | ecosystem: Environmental > Aquatic > Freshwater > River > Microbial mats | place: USA...
ATTTTAGACACTTACATACAATAAGGAGGGGAAATAAATTTCATTCTAAAACTTAAAAGTAGTATTATAAAATTAAAATCAAAAGCGCTAAAGATGAGAAAGCTTCGAAAATTTTACATCTTTAGCAAAAGTGTTCAATATAAAATATTGAACTTTATTATATCACAAAAAGGGAAAATAAAGTGAAAATTCAAAATAAATTCAAATTAAGTTTAGTAGCCGCAATGATGGCAACTACTTGTGGCTATGCAGGAACTGTGAGCGCACCAAATGTAGATAGTATTGAAATTAGTGGAGACTTAGAGTTAAAACAAATTAGAGAAAAAACTGAAGGTACTACAGGTGGCACCAACAATAAAAGAACAGCAGAAGCTCACTTAAATATTGATGCAATGGTGAATGATAAGCTAGAAGTACACACAGTATTTGAAATTTACGATGACAATCAAGCAAATTCTGCCGCAGATAAAACTTTTGATGTACAAGAGATTTATGGTGTATTGCCAATCATGGAGGGAAAAGGGAAGATTATTGCAGGACTTGTATCTAATGCACCATATGGAACAGAAGCATTTGATAATGGTGGTGAAGCTTGGAGACTAGCTATTTTTGCACCAGTTGCGCAAGGTATCAAAGTAGGAGTAGTTTCGAAAGTAGAGAAAGAAAAGGATGCATCTGACGATAAAGGCGATTCAGGGGCTACTGTAGTAAGAGTTGATGGTAAATTTGGAGATATCCAAGCAGGATTAAAATATGCTTCAATGTATGCAAATAAAGATGATGGACAAACTCCAGTAGCAGCTGCTGATAAAGAAAAAGAAGTAGAACTTCTTTCAGGGTATATTATGGGATCAGCAATGGGTGTAGACTTTGGAGCAGAGTATTTAACACAAGATGTTGAAATGGTTGGAGCAACAACTCAACCAAAAGACCCAAAAGCCTATTTTGTAAATGCCTCTACTGCATTTGGTTCATTTAGTACAGGTGTTTCGTATATGGACCTTTCAAATGGTGCAAAAGCTGGTGATGATTATGAACCAGGTGTGATATTTGATGGTGAAGATATTGCTTCGAGTGCTACAAAAGATACAACTGCACTTGTTATCCCTTTTGGATATGACTTTGGCAATGGACTTAGCGCAAATGCTGCATATATTAATGCAGATATCATGGATGAAGATATAACAGAGATTGATCTTGGAGTTGCATATACTTTAAATGATAATGTAGAATTAGCATTAGGTTATGGAGATTGGGATAGTAAAATAGATGCCAATGACAAGCAAAATATAGAACTTGTAATGACAGTAACATTCTAATATATGAAGATAGGACTACAAACAAAATGTAGTCTTATCCCCTATTAATTTTAAAAATTAAAAAGGAAAAAATATGGCACAGCACATAATAGAACAATTGAACGATTTTAAAACATTTAGATTTCATGATAGACTTAATAGTATTGTCAATTTGAACTTTGAAGAAAATACCAATATTCAAGAATTTTATGATATTAGAAAAATACTAAATACAAATAGAGTTAAATTTAACTACGATAAAAACTTTGATATAAAGATATTGTAATTATGGTACAAAAGATATGATATTGAATTATCAAATAAACAAAGAAAACCTCTAGATGTCAAAAGTTTTTTAAATGAGTATAAAAATATTATTAAACCTTAATTTAGAAGTAATTGCATCAAAACAACAAGTTTTTGTAATTGAAATTATAAGAAGTATTTTATATTAATGCATCTATTTACAATAGCTGTATACAGTTAAAAAGTTTGATATCAAATAAAAAAGGATAGAAAGTGAAAAAAGAGATTGAAAAGTATTTTATAGTTAATGAATTTGAAATGGAAATAATTAAATGTTTATAGCAATTACAAAAAAAGAATGGTTAAAGTTAAAATTTTATTTTTTAGGGATGGTATTTATATTAATATCAAGTTTAGTATATTTTTGGTTCAATTTAGACTTTTCTTTTTCAACAATAGAGCCAGAATCCATGATGTGGTATAAATTTTCGCACCTTGAAAATAAGCCGTATTTTTATCTTAGTTATCTTTTTATATTTTTTGGTGTTACAATTGCTTTTGCACAATTTTTACCAGAAAGAATTAAAAATCGGGTAAGAATTATGGCTCATCTACCCTTAAGATTAAGAGATACACTATTTAGTCATCTTCTTATAGGTATTGGGTTTATTTATATCTTAGTGACGATTTATTCTATATCTTTACTTTTCATACTTATGAATTATTATCCAGTGGAGATTATAAAAGTAGCATTTAAAGATACTATTGCGTATTCTTTTTTATCAATAGTTGTCTATATGAGTATCAGTTCTGTAATTTTAGAAAAAAATCATAAAATTGTTATATTTAAATCTGTACTAGTTTTTATATTTATGATGCTATTCTTAAAAAATCAATATCAGATTTTAGATACTTTATGGTTAACATTTTTTTGTTTTGTACCATTTTTGGTTCTTGATAGTTTTTATAGTGTTAAACAACAAAAACTAAATTCTACATTTTATAAAATTTCTCTTGGACTGATTTCTATTGTTTTTTTATATCTATTTTACTTAAATTATACGATAAATTATAAAAAAACATTTAATAAGTATTATATATTTTATTCTAATGTTATAAGTGATTTTGTGTATCAAAAAAACTTTGGAGATCATCAATTTGAATATGGAGTAAAAGATAAAAATAAATTTGATAGATTGACATATGAATCATACTTACCTTTTGTATATTGGAGAAACCTTGATATTCAAGGGAAACTACCACTTACAATAAAAAATGAAGTATTTGATAAAAAAACTATTAAAAATTCAAGATTAGGTTTTAGTTATCAATCAAAAATGTTAGAAAAAAAAGAGGTACAACTGTATCCTTTATTAAATCCTAATAGTAAAAAAGGGATGATAAAGTTTCCTGAAGAGGTATTTAGTATTAGTAATAGTGAAGCGCTTATATATGATTTTGATAACGGTTTAAATAAAGAGCTAAGTGATATATTAACAATGAAACTTAATGACTCTTTATTTCAGTTTCCTGCTTTACATATTTGGGGAAAATCTACAAATATGAAACCTTATGATAAGGGGTATTTAGTTCAAGATAGTGATAAAAGTCTCTTTAATATCAAAAGAATTAATTCCGAGATAAAAGTAAAAAAAATACCATATCCTAAAGATATTGATTTAGCTTTTATTAAAATATCAGAAAATAAACAAAAAATATTAAGCGGGTATGCAATAGATAATAAAAGTAATTTTTATTTATTGACTTGGGATTTTAAATTTGTGAAATTAAATTTACCTGAGTTTGACCATAGAAAGATGAAATTGAAACTTATATCAAATCCGTTAAATTATTTGATTCGATATGATAATGGTAAAGACTACTACAGTGTGGTATTTGACAAATCCTTCAATAAAATAAATAATATAAAATTAAACTAAAAAGGCTTATTCATGGGACAGTATTTATCAAAAAAAACTAAAAGAAAACTTTCCCTTGGGTATATTTTATTTTTTTTATTTATTGCTTGGTATATTCAAGATACAAATAAAATATTACAAAATAATATAACTCAAAACCAAATAAATCTTGTAATATCTGATTATAATTTTTATAATAAATTTTATATAAAAAGTAATAAAAACAAGCAAGATATACTAATTCAAAATCACAACTATATAAACAATGAAGAGCTTATAAAAGAGTACTCCTCGAGTACCCCTTTTATTGTTGATTCAAAGTTAAAAAAGACACCAAAATATAATCTAACTATAAAGTTTTATGATAAGAACAAGAGACATAGTATTGAAATAGAAAATAAAATCTCATTGTTAAAAGATAAAAGTTATATATATAACTCTAAAGATAGCTATATAGAATTATTTGGAAAAGTTAGCAATGATGGTTATGTTAGAATTATTAAACAATTAGAGAAATCAACAAGAATAAAAAATATCTTAAATGATAATGTATTAAAAATATTTTTTATAGGATTTGTAAATATTTTAATATTTTTATATATGTTAACATTATTTGATGAACATGAAAAAAATAAAATACAAATGTATAATGAATACAATCAACTATCAAAAGATGCTCAAGAAATAGCAATGGTAGATACTCTTACGGGAGCGGCTACAAGAGTAAAATTTAATAATGATCTAAATGACTTAATACAACTAGCATCGAGATTTAAAGAACAAACATTTACTTTTATGATCTTAGATATTGATAATTTTAAAAATGTAAATGATACCCATGGACATGACTATGGAGATATTGTATTAAAAGACGTTGCTAAAACAATCAAAAAACATATTAGAAAAACAGACTATTTTTATAGATGGGGAGGAGAAGAATTTGTAATTCTTATGCCCATGAATAACTTAAAAAAATCTATAGACTATTCAAACATATTAAGAGAAAAAATTAGTAAGATCGAGTTTAAGAAAATAAAACAGATTACTTGTTCTTTTGGATTAGTAGAGTATCAATCAAAAGATGATGAGACTACTATTATTAAACGTGCTGATAAATTCCTCTATGAAGCAAAAAAGAATGGTAAAAATAGAGTAGAGTATTAAATTATTTATTGATAATTATTATCAATTTAAGGGTAATAAAAGAAGACATTTATTATAATTCAATATTGATAATAAATATCAATATTGAAAGGAGAAAACTTGGAGATGAATAATAGACTAGATTCTATAAACTCTGGTAATGAAGTTAGAATTATAAAAGTAAATACAACAGGTAAGTTAATGCAAAAACTACTTGATATGGGCTTTATATCTGGCGCTGTTATTGAAGTAGTAAGAGAAGCGCCATTATATGATCCTATGGAGTTAAAAATTCATAATTACAATATAAGTTTACGAAAAAGTGAAGCAAGACTAATAGAGGTAGAAACAGTATGAGTAAAATAAAAGTTGCACTTGCAGGTCAGCCAAATTGTGGTAAATCTACAATTTTTAATTTAGTAAGTGGAATTGATCAGCATATAGCAAATTATCCTGGGGTAACGGTAGATAAAAAAACTGGTAAATTTAAGTATGACGAGCATAAGATTGAGATGGTGGATTTGCCTGGAACTTATTCTTTTAGTTCTTATTCTCTTGAAGAGAGAGTTGCTAAAGAGTTTATAATTAATGAAAATCCAGATGTAATAGTTAATGTTATTGATGCATCTAATTTAAAAAGACATCTTTATTTGACTTTTCAATTACTTGAGATAGGTATACCTGTAGTTGTGGTACTTAATATGATGGATGTTGCAAGAAGAAGAGATATTGTAATTGATTCTAAAAAAATATCTGAAATGTTAGGATGTAGTGTCGTAGAAGCCAGTGGTGCTAAGGGACTTGGTGGTACTGATATTATGAAAGCAATTGTCCAAACTTCTAAAAATAAAGATAAATATGAAGATTTTAGTATTAACTATGAAGAGTTAGAACCACATATTAATAATATTCAAAATTCAATCAAAAGTACTTCATCAACTTTAAATAAAAGATGGATGGCTATAAAAGTTTTAGAAGGTGATACTACCATAATAGAATATTTGGAAAAAGAATTTAGTAATATCAAGCAACTAGCAAAATTACAAGAGGATAAATTTCACTCATTGCATGATAAAGATACTACATCTTTTTTAGCAACATTTAGATACGACTCTGCTGATATTATATACCATAAAGCTATAGATGAAAAAAATAAAGGGAAAGAAACTTTAACAGATAAAGTAGATAAGTTTGTTTTAAACAGATGGTTGGCTTTACCTATACTTTTTGGTATTATGTTTTTGATATACGAGTTATCTATTGTTGGTGGTTATAAACTTACTGATTATACTTGGCCCATACTCGCAAGTATCAAAAACTTTGTTATAGATATATCTCCAGAACCATATTTAGCAACAGTACCAATGGTAACAGATTTTGCTATTTGGATGATAAATAGTGCTAATGCTTTGATAAATTATGTACCGATATTCTTTATTTTGTTTTCTTTAATTGCAATTATGGAAGATGTTGGTTATATGCCTAGAATGGCATTTATTCTTGATAGAGTATTTAAAAAATTTGGTCTTCATGGACAATCAACACTTCCCTTAGTTCTTGGTGGTGCTATGGTCGGTGGTTGTGCGGTACCAGGAATTATGGCTACAAAGGGAATTGCTGATGATAGGGCAAGAATGGCTACTATTTTAACAGTTCCATATATGAATTGTTTGGCAAAAGTACCATTTTATACCTTACTTTTAGGTGCATTTTTTAAACCAGATATGGCTCTTATGATGTTTTTTATATCAACAGCTACAATTTTTACAGCTTTAATAGTTGCAAAGATATTAACTAGTACATTTTTAAAAACACGAGAAACAGCTCCTTTTGTTATGGAATTGCCACCATATCATCTACCAACATTTAAAGGTGTCATTTTAAGTGCAGTTCATAGAGTATGGATCTATATATATAAAGTACTTACGATTGTTTTAGCAGTTGCGATTGTACTTTTTGCAATGTTACAGTTTCCAGGTATTGATGAAAATTCACAAAAGAAATATGATAAACAACTTGAAGTTGGATTAGCAAAATTTGATAAAAAAGTTAAAAAAAGTAAATACTATGAATCTGTAGATACAAAAGATGAGATAGCAGAACTTTTAAATTACTATAGTGGATATAAATCAAAAAGAATGGTTGCTTCAGGAAAAGAGGGAGCTATAGCGGTTGATTTAAAATATAAAACTATAAATGAAAACTATTTTAAATTTATTAAACCAAAAAGAGATAAAGATGCAAAAATCATCAATAGAAGCTTAAGAAAATTAGCAAAAGTAAGAAACAGAATACTAAGAAATATAAAAAATGAAAAAGTTGAAAACTCAATTTTAGGAATGGCTGGTAAATCTATAGAACCTATTACAAAGTATGCAGGGTTTGATTGGAAAATAAATGTAGCCTTTTTAAGTTCATTTGCCGCAAGAGAGAGTGCAGTTGCTACTTTAGGAAGTTTATATGAAAATGGAAAAGCTGATTCACAAAGAGCAGAAGATGCAATGGCACAAAACAGTGGATATACTCCTCTTCATGCAACAGCAATTATAATTTTTATGCTTTTAACACCACCTTGTATAGCAACAATGATTGTTGTAAAAATGCAAACAAATAGTTATAGATGGATGTTATTTGCAATATTTTTTCCTGTATTTTTAGGTGTACTGATAGCATCATCGATATTTACATTTGGTAGTTTGAATAATTGGAGTGGACTTGATGCTATGATGTATTTTTATATAGCAGTTGCAACTATAGCCTTAGCAATTGGACTCTTTCCATCTAAAACAATTAATTGGAAAGGTGGTTTGAGGATTAAAACATAATGTTAAATAGTTTAAAAATAGGTATAAATTTAGTAAAGGAGGAAAATTAAAATGATAAAAAAAGTAGCATTAAGTTTAATGATAGCTTCTAGTTCACTTTTTGCACACAGTGCTATTATGTCTTGTTTTGACAATGGTGATGGAACTATCACTTGTGAGGGTGGATTTAGTGATGGTAGTAGTGCAAGTGGAGTAAAATTTAGAGTTGAACAAAATGGAAAAACCATCTATAACACTAAAATGAGTGAAGATAGTGAAGTTACATTCAACAAACCAAGTGGTTCATATGAAGCAGTATTCAATGCTGGTGAAGGTCACTTAGTATTTGTAAAAGGTTCTGATATAACAGAGTAGAGAGTATTATAAGCTATTTATTTTCAAAATATATAGCTTATTTTTTTAGATTGTCACATTTATGATAATGGTTATTACAATTATATAAAAGGAAAAATATAATGAAAAAATTAGTTTTAGGTACAGTAGCAGCAACAGCAATTTTAACGACATCAGCAATGGCACATTTTCAAATGGTATATACACCAAATACCGCTTTAGAAAAAGGTAAAACTATCGAGTTTAAACATGTATTTACTCATCCATTTGCAGATGAACATACTATGGATATGGGAAAACAACATGACACAAAGAAATTTTCACCAATTCAAGAGTTTTATGTAATAAACAAAAAGAAAAAAACAGATTTAAAAAACACTTTAAAAGATATCACATTTAAAGGAAATCACAACAGTGGACACGGTTATACTTCAAAGTATAAAGCAAGAAGAATGGGTGATCATGTTTTAGTTATGAAACCAGCACCTTATTATGAAGCAAATGAAGATATCTATATTCAACAAATTACAAAAACAATTGTAAATGTTGCAGGAGCTCCTACAAATTGGGATGCAGAGCTAGGTTTAAAAGCTGAGATTGTTCCTTTAACAAAACCATATGCTATTTGGGAACATGGAAGTTTCACAGGTATAGTTAAATCAAATGGAAAAGTAGTTCCGTATGCTGAAATTGAAGTTGAGTTTATTAATAGAGATGTTGATATGAAAAATAATAAAATGGGAAAAGCTAAAGTAGAAGCACCACAAGATTCATTTGTAACAATGGGTATTAAAGCAAATAAAGATGGTGAATTTACATTCTCTATTCCAAAAGCTGGATTTTGGGGATTTTGTGCACTTGGAGCTGGATCTGATAAAGAGTACAAAGGTAAAGAGTTAAGTCAAGATGCAGTAATTTGGATTGAAGCAAAAAAAATGAATGCTTCTCATTCTAATCACTAAATAAAAGTAAATTTTTCAAGAATCGTCATTTATTAAAAATGGCGATTTTTTATAAAGTTTATAAATAAGGATTTAAAAAATGGAAAAAATTTTTTTAATAGTAATCTCTCTTTTGGCATTATATTTTTTATATAAAAAACTATTTCAAACAAAAGGATGTAATGGTTGTGGAGGAAGTTGTGGAACGAAAAAAGATAATTGAGATAAAAAACCTATCTCACAGTTATGGTAACAAAAAGATATATGAAGACTTGAATATAAATGTATATGAAGGTAGTGTATTTGGGCTTTTAGGAAAAAATGGTGTTGGAAAATCTACCCTTATAAATATACTTATGGGATATTTAAAACCAAATGGTGGAGAGTGCTTGATTTTTGATAAACCATCTCATAATTTGCCCTCTCATGTAAAAGAACAAATTGCATTATTACATGAAGGTTTTATCTCTTATGATTATATGAGTATCGAGCAAATTGAAAAATTTTTTAGAGCATTTTATCCAAGATGGGAAAAAAAACTTTTTTATGACTTGGTAGACTTAATGAGTTTAGATTATTCACAAAAGTTATCAACCTTATCTTTTGGACAAAAATCACAAGTAGTACTTGGGTGTTTATTTGCACAAGATGCAAAACTTCTAATTCTTGATGATTACTCAATGGGACTAGATGCTGGATACAGAAGACTTTTTACAGATTATTTAAAAGACTACATAAAAGGGACAAATAAAACAGTACTAGTAACTTCTCATACTATGAGTGACCTTGAAAATCTTATAGATGATATGGTAATAGTTCAAAAAGGTGGTTTAATACACGTAGATACAATGGCTAATTTCAATAAAGATAAAACAACAACTTTTGAAGATAAGTTTTTAGATTTTGTTGGTAAATACTAAGTTTTATTCTTAAACAATAACTATAAAAAAGATTCTGTCATTTTAAATATTGTACTAAAATACAATTGGAATATAAGCGTATATAATGATTATGGTGCAGTATTTAAAATTAGATTAAAATGATAATCACTATTAATAACAAATTAAGTAAAAGTATAATAATATTGATACTGAATATTATTATTGTAGTACAAAAAGGGAAAGTATGAAAAAAAATTTAATCATTACTTATGATGAATATATTATAAAATTTCGAGAGATGATAAAATCATTGGGGCTAAATAACTCCACACAAAGAGAATATGTGCTAAAAATATTGTTCGAGTGTTCAAATCACCTAAGTGCAGAACAGATACAACTTAAGGTAAAACAACTACACAATGTTTCAATAGGAATTGCAACTGTTTATAGAATTGTAAGTTTATTGGAAGATTTAAAAATTATAAATAGTATCTCAATTGCAGGAAGTGACTCAAAAGTTTATGAACTAAACCTTGTATTACATCATGACCATATTATTTGTGTAGATTGTAAAAAGATTGTAGAGTTTGAGAACAATAAAATTGAAAAACTTCAAGAATCAGTTGCAAAAGAAAATAACTTTATCTTACAAACTCATAATATGATACTATATGGTATCTGCCAAGAGTGTCAAGAAAATGAACAATAATATAATCATAAAAAGTGCAGTTTCAAACAGAATAAGACTAAAATCAGATATCTTTTCAAGTTCCAAAAATCTAGATATTATTCAAAATAGTTTAGAAAATTTTGTCATAACTTGCAGAATCAATCAAAAATGTAAATCTATAATCATAACTCATACTAAAAATATAAGTACAGAAGAGTTAATCACAAAAATCTATGAATTATTTCATCAAAATAACATACCCTCTACTCAAAACACAAATTCAGTATGTGGGACAAATAGCTCTTGTAATAGTTGTGTAACAGTAAAAGAAAATACAAAAACTTTTAAAAGAAAACTTGTAGAGTTTGGAATACTGACAGGATACAGCTTATACTTGTTTGTAAGTAAATCACTGCTTGGAATTACAGTAGCTTCAACTCCATTATCATTAGTAGCGTTTGTATCTTTAGTTTCAGCTATTCCATTATTTCAAGATAGTCTAGAAGATATAAAGCAAGGTAAATTTTCTTTACAAACTTTTATGAGTGGAACACTATTGTTAGCTATATTATTTGGAGAAGCTTTGGCGGCTTTTGAGATTATTTATATCTTAAGAGGTGGAATACTTCTTGAGGAATATGTAGCCACAAGATCTAAAAATGAGATAAAAAATTTACTTGAACTTGATATCAAAAAAGCTTATATGCTTGTTGATGATGTTGAACTAGAAGTAGATATTAATGAGATATCTGCTGGAGATATAATAGTAAGTAGAAGTGGAGAAAAAATCCCAGTAGATGGAACAATTGTAAAAGGTGAAGCACAGATAAATGAGGCCTTAATAAATGGACGAAGTGAAAGTGCATACAAAAAACAATCCGATGAAGTATATGCAGGAACAATGTGTGAGGCAGGTCGAATTTATATAAAAGCAACGGCCACTAAAAATGACACTTATATCTCAAGAGTTATAAATGATGTAGAAAAATCACTGGCTATTAAATCAAATAGTGAACTTGAAGCTGATAAATTAGCCTCAAGATTACTTAAACTTGGATCACTTATGACAGTAGGTACCCTACTTTTAACTGGGTCATTTCTCAATGCATTTTCAGTGATGATTGTGATGTCATGTCCATGTTCAACTATACTTGCAGCTTCAACAGCAATAAGTGCAGGTATTGCAAATGGAGCAAAACAAGGGATACTTATAAAAGGTGGAGAATCACTTGAAAAAGTTGGGCAAAGTGAAGTATTTTGTTTTGATAAAACAGGAACTTTAACAACAGGAAAACCAAAAGTTTATGAGATATTAGTGAGTTCTGGTGTAACAACAAAAGAGCTAACAAAAAATGCAAGTATAGCAGAGTATAGAAATACTCACCCAATAGCAGTATCAATAATTGAACATGCAAAAAGTTTAAATATCAAGATAAAACAAGAAGCAAAAAGTGAAGTAATACCTGGATATGGAGTAAAAGCTACATTAGAAAAAGACACTATTCTTGTAGGAAATGCAAAACTTTTTAAGAAACACAATATATCAATAAAAGAGTTTGAAGAGGAAGCACATGACTTACTTAAAGATGGTAAAACAGTTGTTTTTATAGCTCGAAATGAGAAACTTCTAGGACTTATGGCATTTGAACATGAGGTACGACCAGGAACTCAAAAGATGATAAATGATTTACGAAATAAAGGGGTAAAACATATTGCACTTATAACTGGTGATGAGGAAAAAGTTGCAAACTCTTTTGCGCTTAACTATCACTTTGATACAGTTTTTGCAAATCAATCACCATATGATAAAGCAAATGCGATTGAAGAGCTTAAAAAAACATATAAAAATGTAGTGATGGTTGGAGATGGTATCAATGATACTTTAGCTATGAGCAAAGCTGATGTTGCAATCTCATTTGCAGCAGGTGGTAGCCAAGCGGCTATTGAAGTATCAAATATAGCAGTAACTCATTCACACCCAGAAGATGTAGTAAATCTTTATGATTTAAGTAAAAAAACACTCAAAGTTGTAAACAAAAATTATTGGCTAGGAACTAGCACAAATATAGTAGGTGCGGTCTTTGGAGCACTAGGTATGTTAAGCCCAGCCGCCGCTGGTGCCATACACATAGGACATACTACAGGAATCATGGCAAACTCTTCAAGACTAGCTATTGATAATAAGTCTTAGTTTATATTTAGTTAGACAAAAGAAGAATTATATAAAAATTATCCCATTAGGAGGGAATAGATGCAAATCACAGCGCAAGATATTGTAAAAATAACATCTTATTTTACAATAATTTCACATGTTAAAGGAAGATTACGAGTACGAGTAAATCCTAAAATAACAAAAGAAAAAAGTAATATAACAACAAAAGACATTGAAGAATTATCATCAAAAATTGATGGTATCAAAAAAATAAAAATCAATAAAATAGTAGCATCCCTAACTATTGAATATGATAATAGCATTTTTCCAAAACAAATTTGGGATGATTTAATCAACGGAGAAAACCTCGATGAAGCAGTTGAAATTATTACAAAACTACAAAAGGAGATTATATAGATGGAAGAAAACGATAATGGAACTATAAATTTTGATGAAAGTGTTTTAGTATCACAAAGAGTAGATCCCAATTTTAATGAACCAATACTTAACCAAGTACTAAGAATATCTTTATACGATGAATATCATGCTTATGAAACTTATAAAAAAACAATTGAAACTTTCGGAGAGATTCAGCCATTTACAAATATTATAAAAGCAGAGCAAAATCATATAAATGTATTATTAGTTTTGTGTTCAAAATATGGCGTAGAGACTCCAATCAATAATTGGAGTGATAAAATAGAATTACCAAATACTCCAGCTGAATGTTGTGAAGTAGGAGTTGTTGCAGAGCTAGACAATATAAAAATGTACGATGATTTACTACAATATGTAGCACAGTATCCAGACATTCAAGATGTTTTTTATCAACTGCAAGCAGCATCTTATAACAATCATTTAGTAGCATTTAGAAATTGTGTACAAAAGTATTCTCAATCAAATCAAGACTCAAACGATGAGATACAAACAAACGAAATCAATACAAATATGGATAACGGTCAAGCAACACAAGCAGTTGATGACTTTAGAAACATGGCAAATAAATTTTCAAATGGACAAATGAATCAAAATGATGTGATGAAGCTCTTAGGAAGTATGGATATGGCCACAATGGGCGGATTAATTTTAGGTGGTATTGGTGCTATGCAACTAGTAAAATCTATGGAAAATAAAAAAGAAGAGGAATAAAAAATGTTACCATTTATAGTAGGCGCACTTGTTGGCGCGACAGCAGTAGTAGCTGTAAACAACAATAAAAAGATAAAAGAAAAAGTAATCAAATGTGCAAGTACAGTAAAAGATGAAGTACAAAAAAGTGCATCAAATGTAAAACAAAGTGCAAAAAATGCAAAAGATTCAGTAAAAGCAAAAGTTCATGATATGACAGCAGTGAATGAAGAAGTACAAGTTCAAGAGATAGTTGAACAAAAAGAGAAAATCCAAGATGATAAATAATCTTGTGATTGATACAGGTGCTGAAAGAAGTGTAACAGGACACCTTGTAAGTGGTACGGTATTTTCTGCAATTTTTGCAGGAAGTATTAACTATAACAAATATCAAAAAGATGAGATATCAAAAAATGAACTTATCAATGATACGTCAAGAATGGCAATACAAGGTGGAATAGGAACAGCATCAGCAGTTGCAACTGCAAACTATATTGGTCGAGGTGACTGGATGAGTGCTATGACAGCTATAACTGTTGGAGCAGCTGGTATCTATGGTACTCAAAAGATATATGAAAAAATACAAAATAATAATAGCAAAAAATTAATCACAATAGAGGAAGAGACAAATGAATAACAGTATTCAAAATAACCCATACATTGGACAAAACAATGAAAATAATATGCAACAAAATCCACAAAATCAGCAACAACCACAATCAGTGATGGACTCTATGTTCAAATCTTTTGATACTCAAAACTTTTTAAAAGGTGCTTTAATTGGTGCAGTTGGTGCATATTTACTTACAAATGAAAATGCACAAAAAACAATTTTTAAAACATTTGCAAAAGGTGCTGATATGTTAAGTATTGGTGTTGAAGAGATAAAAGAAAGAATGGAAGATGCCAAAGCTGAATTAGAAGCACAAAGAGAATCGCAAGCATAAGGATTGATATGAGTATAAATGTAAAACTATTACATAGTACAAATAAAAGAGCAAGATATTATTGTAATGAATTGGCTCAAGAATTAAATATAGCAAATTTACAAAATGACTTGACTTCAATCCAAGGTGTAAAAAGTGCAAGAGTCAATCAAAAAGCAAAATCTATAATTCTAGATTTTGAAAACATCTCTTTAGAGGATATTGAAGTATTTTTTCAAAAATTAGAATTTGAGAAGTATCAAGTGTGTGATACATTTTTGAGTCATAATATATCTTGTGTCAATGATAGCGCACCATCAAAAGCAGGAATGTATAGAGCAGGAACTGCATTGGTAGCTGAGCCTTTTGTTCAAAATGATACACAAAAGTTATTATTAACTTCTTATGCTTCCTATCCATTACTAGTGGAGGGAACAAAAGAGTTGTTTTCAGAAGGGTTAACATCTAGAGTTCTTGAAGCGGCGGCTGTTGGTGTATCTATTGCTAGAAAAGATTACCTTGCGGCAAATGGTACAAATGCGATGCTTGAACTTGGTGAATATATTGAAGAAACTACTGTTCATAAAAGTGATGACCTTATCAAAGAACTTGCAAAACCAAATGTAAAAGAAGCATGGATTGAAATAGACAATGACGGAAAAAAAGAGTTACAAAAAGTTCAAACCAATACTATAAAAGTTGGTGATATAGTTGTCGTTGGAGCTGGTGATACTATTGCTATTGATGGACATATCATAAGTGGTAGTTCCTCAGTAAATCAAATCTCAATGACAGGAGAGAGTGAACCAGTTGTAAAAGAGAGAGGTGATAGAGTAATCTCAGGAACAGTTGTAGAAGAGGGTCGTATAAAAATTTGGGCAGAGCATGTAGGAGATGATACAGCAACTGCCAGAATTAAAAACTATATAAGTACTTCGCTAAATGAAAAATCTGCAATTGGACTAAAAGCTACAAAACTTGCTGATAAACTTGTACCTGTAACTCTTGGACTTGCTGGATTGTCTTATATTTTAAGTAGAGATTTTGAAACAGTTGCTTCTGTTTTGCAAGCTGATTATTCTTGTGCTTTAAAACTTGCAACTCCAGTTGCTTTTAAAACTTCTATAGCTCAAGCTGGACGTGATGGTATCATGATAAAAGGTGCAAAATCAATAGAAGCATTGAACAATGCTGATACTTTTGTATTTGATAAAACTGGTACTTTAACATATGGAACACTTGAAGTTGAAGCTATTAACTCTTTTGATAAAGATTGGAA
>Ga0193956_1000615_pt1 | contig 15713 bp, 12 predicted proteins | sample BB_7_MG_FD_140358 | JGI IMG/M metagenome (GOLD analysis project Ga0193956, IMG submission 140358) | Microbial mat bacterial communities from the Broadkill River, Lewes, Delaware, United States - BB_7_MG | ecosystem: Environmental > Aquatic > Freshwater > River > Microbial mats | place: USA...
CCTCCTAAGTTTTTCTAAGACACAGCTAATAAATTCTAAGACCCTCCTAAGTTTTTCTAAGACCCAACTAATAAATTCTAAGACCCTCCTAAGTTTTTCAAAGACCCAACTAAGTTCTCGGAAATGCCTCCTAAGTTCTCGGAAATGGCTCCTAAGTAAGTAAATAGCGATAAAAATTAGTTTTTTATTACATATTATTGTTTAAAAACTATAAAAAAGTGTATTTATATTATTTGTGATATTAAAACATAAATAGATAACTAAAAATGTCTGATAATGAGTATATTACAAAGCGTTAATATATGAAATTTTTGAATAAATGAACTGCAAAACAAATAATATAACAACTTTTTTATGATAATAGGCATAAAAAAATAATATATAATTTGTATTTTTTGACAGAATAGACCAAAAGGTGGGATAATAAAATAGCTACGGTATTAATTTCGTAGCTATTAATAGTGGTAAAATTGTATAACCTTTCTTGAAAAAGTATTTTATTTCACAATTTCCATTTCATCTATCAGATAACCAGCACCTCCGAGTTTGTCTATTATAAAGAGTGCGTATCTAATGTCTAATGTTATGTTTCGGCATTGTTCGGGGTCAAACATAATGTCGCTCATTGTGCCTTCCCAGCAGCGGTCAAAATTTACTCCAATCAAATGTCCGTCGGCGTTGATTACAGGGCTTCCGGAATTTCCTCCCGACGTATGATTATTTGCAATAAAACAAACGTGCATAGAGCCATCTTTATCAGCATATTGACCATAATTTTGGGTAGAATAAAGTTCTTTTAATTTATCCGGAACTTTATAATCATAAATTTCAGGATTATCTTTTTCAATAATTCCGTCGAGGGTTGTGTAATGTTTATATTTTACTCCGTCTTTTGGCGAATAGGTATCTACATTTCCGTAAGCAACTCGCAGTGTGAAGTTTGCATCGGGATAAAATATTTTATCTTTTTGCATTTCCATTAGTCCTGCCATATAATTTCGGTCAAGTTTTGCCAATTCTGGCATAGTTTTTTGCAAATTAGGTAAAACTTCGTAATAATATGTGTAAAGATAATCGTTGTATAAAATATATAACGGGTCGTTTTCTATTGTTGTTTTTGTGTATTCTGGCTTAGTTTTTCTAAAAAAAGTATTTTTCTTTGGCGAATAATTTTTTATAAAATCGTCTAATTTTTCTTTGTTTAAAAATATAGAGTTTTCGTATAAATAATCTGTATATTTGTCAAAATCTCCCCCAAACTCAGATTCAACTATTTTATACGAAGCGGGGTGGAATTTTTTGTCCATATTTTTGTAATAAATTTTTATAATTTCTTTAAAAATATCTTTGTCCACTTGCAAGTCAAAATCTTTGTAAAAATTATCTACGCTTTTTTGAACAGCATCACGAGTATTTTGAATATCTTTCTTTTTAGATTTGTCATCTAAATCCAATAAATTATTAGAAACACTTCTCACTGCTTTAAAAGTTTCAAGATAATAAGCACACTCTATAAAATAGTGATAAGCAAGCTCATACTCCTCCATTTGCTCGTAAACTTTTTTATAATCAGTCAAAATATTTATATATTTTTCTTTATCATTTGCCCAGCTTTGGAATTTTTTTTCTAATTGTTTCTTTTTATTTATAGCATCAAGTCTTTTGAGACCTCTATTTTCGCCTTGCCATTTTTTCCAGCCATTAGCAATTCCAGATTGCTTAGATGCGTATTTTATACGAGTAGCACGGTCGTTAGTCATAGCCTCGTTTATTACATTTAATTTTGCATCTCTAATTGCAATTTTGGCAGGATTAACTACCTGTGTAGTAAGTTCTACTGCATAAGAAGGCACATATTCTTCGGTTGAACCGGGGTATCCAAAAACCATTGTAAAATCGCCTTTTTGCACTCCTTTTAAAGAAATGGGAAAGAATTTTTTGGGAGTAAAAGGTTTATTATTAGGAGAATATTCGGCAGGTTCGTTATTTTCGTCGGCATAAATTCTAAAAAGCGAAAAATCACCGGTATGACGAGGCCACATCCAGTTGTCGGTGTCGCCACCAAACTTGCCTATTGCCGAAGGTGGTGCTCCCACAAGTCTCACATCTTTAAATACTTGCGATACAAAAACAAAATATTGATTTCCTTGAAAAAAAGGTTCTACTTCTACAATATATTTGTCCTCGTGTTTTGCAACAAGCTCTTTTATTAATTTTTCAGAATTAGCTTTAATTTTTTCGCTTCTTGTTTTTTCGGTCATAGTTTCGGTAATACCTGATAAAATGTTATCAGTAACTTCGTCCATATAGACAAGAAATGTTACAGTAAGCCCAGGGTTTGGCAATTCTTGGTCTGCATTTAAAGCCCAAAATCCGTCTGTAAGATAATCATGTTCCATAGAGCTGTGTTTTTGAATATTTCCAAACCCGCAATGGTGATTAGTGATTATCAGCCCTTTATCTGAAATTAATTCTGCTGTGCAGCCTCCTCCAAAAATCATAACTGCATCTTTCATAGAGGCGTTATTTACGTCATAAATATCTTCTGCGGTGAGCTTAAAGCCCTTTTTTTGCATGTCTTCAATATTGTATTTGTTCAAAAACATTGGTAGCCACATGCCCTCGTCGGCTCGTAACTGACTGCTCGCCAATAATATTAGCGAAATTGATAATAATATTATTCTCTTTTTCATTAAAAAATATATTTTAGTTTGTTAGTTTTTAGTTGTTAGTTTTAAATGTGGTGTTGGTGTAAACAATAGTTCGTTAAATTTTTATTTAATATTCTAATTTTCAATAAATGTCCCATTAATTTATATTTTTTTATTTATAAAAAAGTGCTTAGTCTTTTATAAAAAACTAAACACTTCTTTTCTTCAATTTTTATTTACAAATTTCTTCTATTTCTGCAACAGTTTTAGGAATTGGCTTGCCCAAAACTTCTGCACCCTCTTCGGTAACAAGAATATCATCTTCAATTCTTATGCCTCCAAAATCTCTGTATTCTTCTACTTTTGAGTAGTTTATAAATTCGGATAATTTATTTTCTGATTTCCAAATATCAATTAAATCTGGAATAAAATAGCAGCCGGGTTCTACTGTTAGCACAAAATCTTTTTCTAATTTTCTACCAAGTCGTAGGAATGCTAATCCAAACTGTGTAGCTCGTTGAATATCATTGTTATATCCAACATAATTTTCGCCAAGTCCTTCCATATCGTGAACATCTAATCCGAGCATGTGTCCGAGTCCGTGTGGATAAAATAATGCGTGAGCACCTGCTGCAACTGCCTCATCTACATTGCCTTTCATAATACCTAAGTCTTTTAAGCCTTGTGCAATAATTTTGGCAGAAAGAAGATGTGTTTCTCTGTATGGTTTGCCTATTTTGATGTCTTTAATTGCCTCAAAATTAGCTTTTAATACTATTTCATAAATTTCTTTTTGGCGAGTGCTAAATTTTCCGCCTACTGGTGTAGAGCGAGTTATGTCGCTGGCATAGCTCATTGTAGATTCTGCACCTGCGTCGGTTACAAGAAATCGTCCTTCTTTTAGTGTGTTTCCATAATAATTGTTGTGAAGTGTTTGCCCATTGGTAGTTACAATTACTGGGAACGAAACAGGTCCACCGTTTGCAAGCGAAATTCCTTGAATTGCTCCTGCAATTTCTCGTTCTACAACTCCTGGTTTTGCCATTTTCATTGCGGTTGTGTGCATTAGGTATGCTACGTCCACCATTTTAGAAATTTCGGCAATTTCGTATTTGTCTTTTTTGGAGCGAAGTTTTACAACAGCTTTTATTAATTCTTCGGATTTGTAATTATTTATATTATCACATTTCATACCGAGCAAAGTTGCTAATTGGTGTTTTGTTTTTTGACGATAGGCAGGTAGGAAATGTATTTTTCGTCCTTTTAGAATGGCTGTATTCAAATGTTTTTGCAGTTCGCACATTGGCAATGTTTTGGTAATTCCAACGTCGTCGGCTTGTTTTTTTATTGTTGGCAAACTTCCCATCCAAATAATGTCGTCTATTGTTAGCTCGTCTCCAAAAATTATTTGTTCGCCACTATCTACGTCTATAAATCCTGCAATATTTGCTTGATTTATTCCAAAAAAGTAAAGGAACGCACTATCTTGACGAAATGTGTAAATATTTGCAGGATAGTTAAATGGAGCATCTTGATTTCCGGGTAGTAAAATTATCCCGTTTTTAACTTCTTCTGTTAGCCTCTTTCTTCGGTTGATATAAACTTCTTTTTGAAACATGTTTTATTTTTTTGAGTTTTATAATAAATTTTAAACCTCTATATTGAAATATAGTTTATTTATAAAAAACAAATATAAAAAAAAACATGTAATAACAAAATAAAATTCTATGGGTTACTTATTAAAAGTATAAAATTTGCTTTTTTTAACAAATTTGTATTAAAATGGTTTGGTAGATTTTTTTTTATAAAAAGGAATTGTTTGTTTATTTTAAGTTAAAAATTTTCGTTTAAAACTTCTGCAAGCAGGTCTCTTGAGCGGTGTATGCGAGCTTTTACAGTTCCGAGAGGGATTTTTAGTTCTTCTGCTATTTTTGCGTAAGAAAGTTCTTGAATGAATCTAAGATTTACAATTATACTATAGTCGGCAGGAAGTTTGTCTATTATTTTGTGTAAATTTTTCTTAGTTTGCGAGCTAATAAGTTTTTCTTCTGGGTCTGGCGAATCGGCAACGAGCGATATTGGAGTGTATTTATTATTGTCCGTTTCATATTCATTATCAATAGAAACAGTTACTTTTGCAGTTTTTTTCTTTCTCAAAAAATCTATTGCATTGTTAGAAGCTATTTTAAATAACCATGTGCTAAAAGCATAAGTTGGGGTGTAAAATTCTATATTTTTAAATGCTTTGCTAAATGCCTCTATGGTAAGGTCTTCTGCGTCTGTTTCGTTCCTTATTATTTTAAAAATCATATAATATATAGAATCTTTGTAGTAATCAAGGAGTTCGGTAAATGCCTGCTGGTTACCATTTTGAGCTTTTGTTACCAGCAAATAATCACGTTTTGCTTTATCTGTCAAGTTCGTTTTTATTTCCATTTGTTTCGTTTCTTTTTGGATAGTTTTTGTGATAAAAGAATGATAAAATTGACAAAAGGTTGCACGAAGTCAAAAATAAAACCTATAAATAGTAGTCCAACGCTTTTTTCTTTAAAAATATATGATGCTCTGGCAATTACGATTGAATATAGTAACATTCTAAATCCAAATACTGAAAAAATAATTATTGGTTGGTTCCAATAAATAGCAAGAATTATGAATAAAATATAAAAAAGCTGACGGCTAAAAACTTCTAAACCAAGCAATATTTTATGTTTAAATTTATAATGTTTTCCTGTTGTAAAGTGTCTTTTTTTCTGAATAATCCAGTCCGAAAAAGTTTTTTTGGAAACAGAGTGAGTAAAACTTTCTGCGGAAAGTTCTACTTTCGTATTTTTTTTGGTTGCATTTTCGTTTACAAATAAATCGTCGGAGCCAGACAATAATTTAAGATGCGAAGCAAAGCCTTTGTTTTTGAAAAAAGTGGACTTACGATATGCCATATTTCGCCCAACTCCCATATAAGGCATTCCAAGCATTGCGTATGTAATGTATTGAATGGCAATAAAAACAGTGTCGTAACGAATCAATAGATTTAATAATCCTCGTTTTTTTATATATCCACCATATCCGAGCACAATTTCGGTATTTTTGGTAAAATTTTCTTGCATTTTTTCTATCCACAAATTGCTGTCTATAATGCAATCGGCGTCGGTAAAAAGCAGCCATTCGTTTTTAGCTGCCTTAATGCCAAGAGTTTGTGCAAGTTTTTTACCATGAGAAAATTGAGTATCTAAAGGTAAACTTGTTACATAAAGATTTTTATATTTTTGCTGAAAGCCTTTTAATATTCGCTCGGAATTATCGTCGGAGGCATCGTTTACCACAATTACTTCAAAATTATCGTATTTTTGTTCGAGAACTGTTGGCAAAAATTTTTGCAAATTATCTGATTCATTTCTTGCTGCAATAATTACAGAAACTGGTGTTTTTTCTGTTTTCTCTTCTTTTTTGGGTTTACCAAATATTCTAATAAAAATAATTAAATAGTATAAAACCTGCATTCCTGCTGCTCCATAAAAGATATATAAAATTATTTCTAATATTTGTTCTGTCGTTATCATTTGAAAAAAAATGTTATTTGCCTATAAAATAAATGCTTATTTTTTAGTAAGCTCTTGTAGTCAACAAATTATTATCTTGGAGAATTATTGTTTTGTCTGTTGCTAAATTTATATATAGATTCTTAAATTATTCTCTGCATATAAAGTTGTCATCTTTTTTTTACAAATACTTAAAAAAAACATACTAATAAAGCATTTTTAAATAACAGCCTTGTTTTTAGAGTTTTAAAACTAAATATTTTTGGTATTTTTAAGTAATAAAAAAAACAAAATTAACAAAAAACTGTAAACTATAAACTTTTTATCTTTTTATTTTACATTTTATATTTTGTGATAAAAATGTTAAAATATTTTTGTATTTTATCAAAAATTAGCATAATACCTTTGTTCGGCAAGGTCTTTGATAGGTTTATATAGCTTTTTTTAATAATTTATTAAATAAAAAAACTAATAATCTTATGAAAAATTTTATCACAATAATTTTTATATTAGTATTTTCTGTTTCAAATGCTCAAAATATTCCTATTTTACAACACAAAAACGTAGAAATAACAAAATTAGATGTTTTAAATTCTCCTTATCGTGAAACAAATATTTCTATTTCGCCAGATGGTAGATACTTATATTTTTTTAGTAGTAGAGGTGGGCAAAGTTGGTCTTATCCTAATTATAGTATTTATAATGGTAAGTATCAATACGATGGAGATATTTGGTGTAGCGAAAAAAAAAGAGGAAAATGGCAAAAACCAGTTTGCTTAGACAAAACTATCAATACTTCTATTGGAGAAGATGAGCCCAATATTTCGCCAGACGGACAATATTTAATTTTTCAGAGTTGGCGATACGATTACGAAAACCGACCTTACTATATTTCTAAAAAAACAGGAAGTAAATGGTCTGAACCAAAACGATTTGGCAAAAATATTTCACTTTTTTTCAGAAACGAAAGCTGGGCTACGGCTACCGACGGAATGTCTATTTCGCCAGATGGCAAAAAATTTATTGTTGCATGTGGAAATGATTACGATGGCTATCTGAATTTTTATTTTAGCAAAAAAACAAAAGAAAGATGGTCGTATCCTAAGCCAATGTCTATAAATACAACAAAAGACGAACGTTCTATTTTTATTGCTGGTGATGGACAAACAATATTCTTTGCGTCAAGTGGTTATGGTGGCTACGGGGGGTTAGATATTTTTAAAGCAAATATAGACGAAAATGGTAAGTGCTCTAATATTACAAATATTGGTAAACCTTTTAATACCGAAAAAGATGATTTAGGATTTATTATAACCGCCTCTGGTAAAGAGGCTTATTTTGTTAGAAATGGAGATATTTATTATGCCAACTTAATAGATATTGATAAAAATTTGATACCAAATCCAACTGTTATTGTTAGTGGCAAAATTTACGATTGCAACAAAAAGCCTGTTGAAACATCTTTGGAGCTAATAAATATAGATAAAAATATGGTTTCAGGAACTTCTAAAACCGACGCAAAAACTGGTGAATACTCAATTGTGTTGCCTGAGCAAAGTGGAAATTACAAAATTGTGGACACCAAAAAAAATAAAACTCTCAAAAAATTTAAAATAGAAAAAAAGAATACTTATCAAAAAATTAAATTTGATATTGAAATTAAATGCCCAAATTCTGCGGCTGGTGGACGAAGAAGCTAATGTAGATATAATTTTGGGGGTTTAGTTTTTTGTTTTTAATAGGCTTTCGCCTGAAAAATAAAATCTTACTATAAAATTGCCATTTTTACAAATATTAAAAAAAATACAATTTGGGTTATTTTGGCTACTTCATATAAATAATTCAGATAGGAGGGAGTGATTAAAAATAAATTTTAAACAGATGAGAAAGAATTTTTCAGTTTTTTTATTTATTTTTGATTTTTAATATTTGATTATATTCTTATGCCAAAAACGCCCAAAATTAGTGTTATTACAATTTCTTTTAATGCAGAAAAAGATATTGAAAAAACAATAAAATCTGTTGTAAATCAAACTTTTAGAAATATAGAATATATTGTAATAGATGGAAAATCTACCGATGGAACTATATCTATTATAAAAAAATACAACAGTAAAATATCTTATTGGTCAAGTGAGCCAGACAAAGGTTTGTATGATGCTATGAATAAGGGCATAACAAAAGCTACGGGAGATTATATTATTTTTATGAATGCTGGCGATATTTTTTACGAACAAGAAACTTTATCCAAAATTTTTGACACCAACGAAGAGCCACAAGATATTTATTACGGAGAAACAATTATTGTTGATAGCAATAATAAAGAAGTAGGAATGAGGCGATTGTCTGCTCCCGAAGAGTTAAACTGGAAAAGTTTTAAACGAGGAATGAGAGTTAGTCATCAAGCGTTTATTGCAAAAATGGAGTTGGTAGAGCCTTATGATTTGCAATATAAATTTTCGGCAGATTTTGATTGGTGTATAAAAATAATGAAAAAATCTACTAAAATAAAAAACACTAACTTAATTATTTGCAGATATTTAGATGGAGGACTAACTAAACATAATCTTGTGCCAAGCCTTAAAGAGAGATATAAAATTATGACAAAATTTTATGGCGTTTTTTCTACTTTTTTTAATCATATAACTCTTGGAACAAAATTAGTATGGTTTGTTCTTAAAAATAAATGGTTTTAAAAAAAAACAAAAAACTGACTAAGTTATGAATTTAAAATAGTCAGTTTTTAGATTTATTTGTAGTATATTAGCAACCTCCACCGTTATCAGAATAAAAATTATGCTCCAGCATATAGTTGTCCCATTGTTCGTTTGCATAATCTAAAAATACTTTTGGTCCTGATTTAAAATTACCATCAACATTTTTTTCGCCGCCAACACCTTCGTAGCCATAATCTACAAAAGTATTTCCTCTTATTGCATATTTGTCTCCATTTTCAAGATACATTAATTTTACTCCATCGGGGCTTAGCTCGCTTGTGCAACCAAGTGAATATAAGAAACATATTTCACCATAATTGTCTCCATCTAAATCTACTAAGGACAAATATTTTTCATCAAAAGCTAATCTATTATCAAAAATACAATCAGTTTCAAAATCTTTAATTTCTCTAATAAGCTCTGGTCCTCCTTCGGTTGCAATATAATGATAGCCATGTATTTCTCTATTTATGGCTACTGGCGAGTCGTCTGTTTCTGGGGTTTCATTATTTACAATGCTTACAACAAAATAGTTATAACCATTTAAGTCTTCCCAAGTTCTTAATGCAACAATGTCTCCTTTATACAAGGAATTTTCTATGTCTTCAAATTTTCCATCAGTTACTTTAAAATCAAGAGCATAGTCTTCTTCGGTATAATCATCTTGGGAATGTTCGTCCATGTCGTGATTAATATCTTCTTCTGTTGAATTATTATTGTCTTCTTCGGTGCTATTGTTATTATTTGAATTGCAAGCAAATAATGTTACAAATAAAAAACTTAATAGTAAATAATTAATTTTTTTCATGTTTTTTTAGTTTTAATAAATTAATGAATTGAGTTTATTTATTTCCGGCTACTACAATTACAATTTCACCTTTTATTTTTTTAGCTTCAAAATGATTAATAAGTTCTTGCAAAGTTCCTTGTTTGTTTTCTTCGTAAAGTTTTGATATTTCACGAGATACAGCGGCTTTGCGGTCTGCTCCAAAGTGTTCTACAAATAGTGTGAGAGTTTTTACAAGTCTATAAGGAGATTCGTAGAACACCATTGTTCTTTCTTCTTGTTGCAGAAATGTTAAGCGTTTTTGTTTTCCTTTTTTTACTGGCAAAAAACCTTCAAATACAAATTTGTCGCAAGGCAAACCAGAGTTTACAATAGCTGGCACAAAGGCAGTTGCACCGGGAAGAGTTTCCACCTCTACATCATTTTCTATACACGTTTTTATAAGTAAAAAACCTGGGTCGGATATTCCGGGAGTTCCTGCATCGCTTACGAGTGCTATTTTTTCGCCAGATTTTATTCTTTGTGCAATATGTTCTACTGCTTTGTGTTCGTTGAATTTATGATGAGATTGTAATTTGTTTTTGATATTAAAATGTGAAAGCAAAACAGATGTTTTGCGAGTATCCTCTGCAAGAATTGTATCTACTTCTTTAAGTGTAGTTATTGCTCGGAAGGTTATGTCTTCTAAATTGCCTATTGGCGTTGGCACGATGTATAATTTCATAATTAAATATATACTTAATTTTAAATAATTTTTGCCAAAGGTAAAATAAAATTTTTATAAAAAAAGAGATTAAGGAAAAACCTTAATCTCTAAAGTGTTGGATTTATGGTTTAATATCTATTTCGTTTTCTATAGTGTGTGTGTAGTAGGTGATGCGATTTTTCGCCCAAAGGAGTTTTTAAGAAATCGTTATAAATCATTGTAATTTCTGGATTTTCATGCGATTTACGGATTGGTTTTCCTTCGTCTTCGGCATAAATTGCTGCAATACGTTTTAGGCGAATTTCGTCGTTTGTAGGTATTGGTTGTCCTCCACCTCCGATGCAGCCACCTGGGCAAGCCATAATTTCAATAAAATGATATGGAGATTTTCCATCTTTAATTTGATCCATTATTACTCTTGCATTTTTAAGACCATGAGCAATAGCTACTTTTGCTTCTACACCGTTTAAGAAGCTGAAGTCTGCAAGGCAATTTTCAAATTTTATAGTTGCTTCTTTTATTCCTTCAAGTCCACGAACTGGTGTAACATTTAAGTTTTTGAAAGGAATTTCTCTTCCTGTAACAACTTCGTAAACAGTTCTTAAAGCAGCTTCCATAACTCCACCAGTTGCACCAAAAATAACGGCAGCACCGGTTGATTCTCCCATAATGCTATCAAAGTCGCTGTCTTTTAAATCCATAAAATTAAGACCTGATTGTTTAATCATATGTCCTATTTCACGAGTTGTAAGACCTGCATCAACATCTTGGAAACCACTATCTTTCATTTCTGGTCGGTTTGCTTCAAATTTTTTGGCAGCACACGGCATACCTGCAACGCTAACAATTTTAGAAGGGTCAATACCTTTTTTCTCTGCGTAGTATGTTTTTGCCATTGCACCAAACATTTGTTGTGGCGATTTGCAAGTAGATAAGTGTCCGAGATGTTCTGGATACATGTGTTCAATAAATTTTACCCAGCCCGGAGAGCATGATGTTATCATAGGTAGTTTTATTGATGGGTCTTTATCTACAAGGGCTTTTTTAAGACGGTCTAATAATTCGTGTCCTTCTTCAATAATTGTAAGGTCGGCAGCAAAATCGGTGTCAAGCACTGAGTCAAATCCCATTTTTTTGAGAGCTGTAACCATTTTTCCTGTAACTCTTGTTCCTACTGGATAGTCTAACATTTCGCCAAGTGCTACTCTCACTGATGGTGCGGTGTTGATAATAACGTGTTTGTCTGGGTCTCCTATTGCGTCCCAGATGTCGTCGTAGTATCTTCTTTCTGTTAAAGCACCTGTTGGGCAGTGGGTTATACATTGTCCGCAGTTTGTGCAAACTACGCTTGCAAATGGAAGTTCTGCATAGGTAGATATTTTCATATCTTTACCTTTGTTGGCTACTGTAAGAGCATTAACATGTTGTAATTCAGAGCATACTCTAACACATCTTTGACATCTAACACATTTGCTATCGTCTTTTTCTATAGACCATGATGACTTATCAACAGTAGTTCCTTCTTTAAGAACGCTTAAATAAATTTCGTTATCAATATTATATTCAGCAGAAAGGTCTTGAAGTTCGCAGTTTGTGCTACGATAACAGGTTGTGCATTGGGTGTTGTGTTCTGAAACGAGGAGTGCTACAACGTCTTTTCTTGCTTTTCTAACTTTTGGCGATGATGTAATAATTTTCATACCTTCTTCTGCTGGAGTTGCACAAGAGGCTTCTAATCTGTTTCGTCCTTCTACTTCTACAACGCAAACTCTGCAGTTTCCAGCAACGCATAGGTCTTCGTGATGACAAAGTGTAGGTATGCGAACATCTGCTTTTTTTGCAGCATCAAGTATAGATTTTCCTTTTTCTATTTCTACTTGAATACCATCTATATTTAATTTTACTGTATTTGACATAGTTTTTTAGTTTTTTAGTTTTTGGTTTATTGGCTTTATGTATGGTTTATTGGTTTTATGGTTCATTGGTTTATTTGTTAATAGATATTTTTTTATAATTAAAATAATAAGCCAATAAACTAATATACCAATAAACAAATACACCAATTTAATAAATCATTTCTTCTCTAAAGTTTTTAACAATAGAAGAGAAGGAATTTGTAACAGATTGACCAAGTCCACATTTAGACGTTGCTTTCATTGTTTCGCTAAGAGAGATAAGTTGGTCTAAATATTCTGCGGTTTTTTTGCCACTTTTTACAGCTTCCAAACCTTTTAGGAGTTGTTGTGTTCCAACTCGGCAAGGGGTGCATTGTCCGCAAGATTCTTCTTCAAAAAATTCTAAATAATTATGTAAAACTCTATACATTGAGCGAGTGCTATTAAAGACCATTGTAGAAGCACCTGAGGTGTTGCCTTCGCCAATTATTGTTGTTGCAAAATCTTTGCGAGGGATACAGAATCCTGCAACTCCACCAACTTGAACAGCTTTTGTGTCTCCGTCTCCAAATTCTTCAACAAAGTCGGCTATGTTCATTCCAAGTTCTATTTCATAAACTCCCTCTTTTGGAGAGTCTCCCGAAATAGAAAATAATTTTGACCCTCTTTGATCGTTTGTTCCAAATCGTTGGTATTCTTTTGCTCCAAATCGGCATACCATAGATGCTGATGCAAAAGTTTCTACGTTGTTAACGATTGTTGGTTGTCCGTTGAATCCATTTTGAATTGGGTAAGGAGGTTTGTTTCTTGGTTCGCCTCTTTTTCCTTCCATAGATTCTATAAGTGCAGTTTCTTCTCCACAAACATAAGCACCTGCTCCAACAAAAATTTGAATAGGGAAATCTAATCCTATTTCTTTTGAGTGTTTTTCAAAAATAGCCAATTCTTCTTTTAAGGCAGGAATAAGGTATTTATATTCGCTTCTTAAATAAATATATCCTTGTGTAGCATCTGTTGCCCAAGCACATATTGCCATACCTGAAATAACTTTACGAGGAACTTCTTTTAATAATTTACGGTCTTTAAAAGTTCCGGGTTCGCCTTCGTCTGCATTGCAGATAACGTATTTTATGTCTGATTTTTCTGCTGCACCAAATTTCCATTTTAATCCAGTAGGAAATCCTGCTCCTCCTCTACCTCTTAATCCAGAATTTACTATTTCTTGAATAACTTCTTGTTTTTCTCGTTTTACTGTTTCTTTTAATATTTGATATGGAGCAACTGAATAATCGCTGAATATGATATCAACTTTTCTTAGTTTGTTTGTCATTTTGTTTGTTTTTTTTGGTTAAGATGATGTTAGGAAATCTTATTGATAAAATTATCTAACATTTTAATTAAATTTGCATAATTTTTTATTCCTAATAATATTAGCTACACCTTATATATAAGGACAAACTTTTTTATGCAATTAGCAACATTCTCCGTGGCTTCTTACTTTTCCTAAAATTTGTTGAATTTTGGTAGGAGTAAGTTCTGTATAAAAATCGTCATTTATTAGCATTGCAGGTCCTTTGTCGCAGAGTCCGAGGCAATTAGTTTCTAACAATGAGAATTTTTTGCAAGGAGAAGTTTCGCCTAATTTAATTTTTAGCATATCTTCTGCTGCTTTAATAATTTTGTCTTTATCTTTCATATCACAAGTTATTGATTTACAGATGTAAATTTTATACTGTCCATCAACTTTTGTTTCAAGAAATGAATAAAAAGAGGCTACTCCATAAACTTCCGCTGCCGAGATATCAAGAGTTCTTGCAACTTCGGTCATAGCGTCGTTAGATAAATGATTTTCTGCTTTTATAATTTCCTGAAGGATAGGAATTAAACTTGTGCGTTTGTTTCCATGTTTTGCAGATATTTCTTCTACTATATTTTTTATGTCTGCCATAATATGTATATTTATTTATTGGTTATTATTCCTTAAAAATTTGATAGTAAAAGTAGGCTATATTTAATATCTATAAGATGATTTTTATTATTTGAAAAAATGACTTAAATCATATTGTTATTTCTGTATATTTAATCTTTGAAAAAACAATAAAAAAGCCTTCACTGGGTAGCGAAGGCTTTTTTTATAAGTCTATGAAATTAAGAAGGCTGTCGAGCCTTTCGTTGTAAAATTTTTCGTCCTTATCTTTATAAAAAAAGAATGGATTGATGTCGTAATTAAATCTTTCAAATGATTGAATTAATGTGCCGATGTCGTTAGAATTTATTTTGAGAGTTACTTTAATATCTTGACTGTTATCAATTTCGCTAACATACATGCTCAATATTTTTAGATTATTGTTTTCTACAATATTGCTAATGTGTGTTGCAGAATAATCTACAAAAGGCATTTTTAGTTCAATAATTCCGCCTTGCTTGTTGGCTGCCAGCATGTTTGCAATATTATTGGTAAGTTCGTGAATAGTAATTGTTCCCACAAATTTATTTTGGTCGTCGAGCACTGGAACGGTTGTAAGATTATATTTTGAGGCAATAGCAATTATTTCGTAAATATGCTGATTCTGATTTACAAATGGCTTATATAAAGGCAGTTGAAAGTTTTTTATTGGTTTTTCACCAATTTTCAAATCATAAATATCGTTGTCGGATATTACAGAAATCAAATTTCCTTTGCTCACAACCGGCAAGTGGGAAATTTTGAGCATTTCCATTTGGTTCAATGCTTTTATGCCTGTGTCGGTGTATTCTAATACAGGAAAATTTGTGGATAATAATTCTTTTGCTGTCATTTTGTTGAATGCTTAGTTTTTAATTTTGAGTTTTTAATGTGATTTTCAAGTCAAATTTTTTATTTAAAATTAAACTCTAAAAATTCATAATTATTATTTATCTTATTTTTTGCAACCTACCGATTGTTTCATATTTTGTGCTTGGTTTTTTAAATAATTATTTGCTTTTGGGTTTTGCAAAATTTTATTTAATAATATACAAATAAGCTCTTTTTGATACGTATATTTTGCATAAATTGCCTCTGCAAAAAGCAAAACAGGTGCAGGGTGCATACGCAAACGCCTAAATTCTCGCACGCCAAAATCTTTGCCCGGCTCAAATATTTGCAAAAACTCTTGTATAAGTTCTTTTTGTTTTTGTGAATCTATTCCTGCAAAGTATAAAAATGTGCCGAAAGTTACAGCATTGGGACGCAAAAGTTTATGTTTCATTTCGTTTAACAAAGAAATTGCAATGTTTAAATTTCCACATTTACGTATTAAAGTGGTATAAGAATATGTATTAGGACGTATATTTTTATCAATCATTTTATTAAACCACTCCAAAGAAGTTTTATAATCGGGAGCTTTTGAAATTAAGGTTGAATATGAAACTTCATTGGGTTTAATATTTTTATCAA
>Ga0193956_1000618_pt1 | contig 15692 bp, 16 predicted proteins | sample BB_7_MG_FD_140358 | JGI IMG/M metagenome (GOLD analysis project Ga0193956, IMG submission 140358) | Microbial mat bacterial communities from the Broadkill River, Lewes, Delaware, United States - BB_7_MG | ecosystem: Environmental > Aquatic > Freshwater > River > Microbial mats | place: USA...
ATGAGATAAAATGTGAATTTTTTTCTATGAGTATAACTTCTAAATTTGGATTAAAATATTTAAGATATTTTGCTGATGTTAAACCTCCAAATCCCCCTCCACAAACTATTACTCTTGTTTTATCACTTTTATTGATTTTTGTTTGTTTTTGTATCTGTTTTGCATGTGTTGGAATAGTAGAACTCATCATAACGCCCGCAGTTACTGTTAAACCTTTTAATATATCTCTTCTATTTATCATATTATTTACTCCTCATCTATATCATCATTTCCACAATGTGGAGAATATCCACTATCACTTGCATAATGTATTGCAAATGCTTTTATGTGTGGTGCAATCTTTTCAAATTTTTTGCTATTTATAAACCTATCTAATTTAGTGGTAATACCTGCAAATTCTTTTTTGAACTCTTTTGCATTATTTTCAAAAAGTTTTGCCCACTCTTTTTCAGTATGTTTCCCTGTGAAAACTGAACCATTATATTTTAGTTCATCCTTAAAAATAAATTTGTAATATGTTAATCCTTTATCTGCACTGCCATCATTGTATTGAGCATGAATAGATGAAGAGATAAGTATAAGTACTAATAATAATTTGTGCACTTTATAATCCTTTAGAATATGATGTGAATACTCATTCAAATATTATTATTATAAAGCTTTAAACTTAATAAAAAAATGATATTTACGTCATTATAATCAATGATTGTGTAGATTTTGTATAGTCATTAATTATAATTTTTAAATATAATAAGATATTAAGTTTAGTTATTAAAAAACTATTATTATCTTAAACTAAGATAAATGACTCATTAAAGTTTAGAAATAATTTGTTATAATTGTTTAGTAAAAGAAAGTATTATCTTAAGGATATGTAAAAGGGAGTTTTTATGAAAAATATGTCAATTAAATGGAAGTTATCAATAGCCATTACTGTGATTGTTCTGATTATGTCAGCTATGTTAGTTAGTTTGAGTATCTATGATATAAAACAAACTTCATCTCATGATATTGAAGTATTTAAAGAAAAATCATTTAGTGCTAAAAAAGATGAGATCAAATCAAATACAGATATTGTATTAAAGACTATTGAATCTTTTTATAAAAGAACATCGAAAGAAAAAGTTAGAATTGAAGTTCAAGACAAACTTGTACGACAAGCTCAAATGCTTGAAAATATCTTGGTAAAACATTATGAAAAAAATAGATATAGTTCTACAGTGCAAAAAGAGCTTATAGAGATAGTAAAAAATAGTAGATATGGAAAAAGTGGATATTTTTGGATAAATGATCAAGAACCTAAGATGATAATGCATCCAATTAAACCTGCACTAGATGGAAGAAACCTATCAAAAGTAAAAGATCCAAATGGTAAAAAACTATTTAATGAGATGGTTAGTGTATCAAAAGCAACATCTCGTGGTTTTGTTGATTATCAGTGGGCAAAACCAGGATTTGAGAAGCCTCAAGATAAAGTTTCTTATATATTTACTTTTAAACCATACAATTGGATTATAGGAACTGGCGAGTATATTGACAATGTAACAGCTCAAATGCAAAAAGAAGCACTTCAAACAATTGCACAAATGCGATATGGAAAAGGTTCAAAAAATTATTTTTGGATAAATGATACTCACCCTAGAATGGTTATGCATCCAATTAAACTAGCATTGGATGGAAAAGATATATCTGGAGTAAAAGATCCAAATGGAAAAGCTTTGTTTATGGAGATGGTTCAAGTTGTTAATGCAAAAGGTGGAGGATATGTTGATTATCAGTGGGCAAAACCAGGATTTGATAAACCTCAAAACAAAATTTCATATGTTGCATATTTTAAAGATTGGAATTGGATAGTTGGTACTGGTGTTTATGTTGATGATATAGAAAAAGAAGTATTTACTATGCAAGAACAAGCCTCAGCTAATGTTAATGAATTGATCGTTGTTTTTGTATTGGCTACTATTGGTCTTTTATTTGCAGTAATTGCTTTGTTATATTTTGCAATATCAAAAAGTGTTATTGGTCCTTTAGAGTCATTAAAAGATGGATTCAATAAGCTATTGACATCAAATGATATTACTACAAGACTAGAAGTTTCTTCAGGAGATGAGATTGGACAATCTTCAGAACTATTTAATAAATATATGGATTCAATTCAAGATGGTTTAAAACAAGATCAAGTAGTAATTGATGAGATAAAAGAGGTAGTTTCACGAGTTGGGAGTGGTTTCTTTAATTTTAATGTAAAACAAAATGCAAACAATGCAAGTATCAATGACTTGAAAAATGAATTAAACAATATGATTCAAACTATACAAAGTCAATTAATAAGAATCAATGAAGCTCTGATGCAGTTTGGTAAGGCAAATTTTTCTCATAAACTTGTAATCGAAAATGTAAGTGGTGATGTCGGTACAGTTGTAACACAAACTAAAGCAATAGGAAATAATGTATCTGAAATTTTTGCTATGATTCAAAGTAGTGGAGATGAGTTGGGAGAAAATATCGTATCTCTATCAAAATCATCAACTGAGCTTTCAACTGCGGCAAATGAACAAGCGGCATCATTAGAAGAAACAGCAGCCGCACTTGAAGAGATCACAAGTAGTATTCGATCTAATAGTCAAAATATTACAAAGATGTCAGATATTGCGAGCGAACTAACATCTTCTGCTGTACATGGTCAAGGCTTAGCAACTAAAACAGTTGAATCAATGACTCAAATTGATAATGAAGTAAGAGCAATAAATGATTCTTTAAATCAAATTGATCAAATTGCATTTCAAACAAATATCTTATCTTTAAATGCAGCTGTTGAAGCTGCAACTGCAGGGGAAGCAGGAAAAGGATTTGCTGTTGTTGCTCAAGAGGTTAGAAATCTAGCTGCAAGAAGTGCTGATGCTGCAAATGAAATTAAAGAGATAGTAAACAAAGCTACATCAAAAGCCAATGAAGGTAAAGTAATTGCAACTGAGATGATTGGAGGATATGATTCTTTAAATAATATTATTACAGAAACAAAAGTAATCATAGATAATGTTAGTACATCATCAAAAGAGCAAGAGCTAGGAATCGTACAAATCAATGACTCAATGGGAGCATTGGATCAAGCAACACAATTAAATGCTTCAAATGCAACAGATATCTCTAATCTTGCAAAAAGTGTACAATTATTATCTGACAATCTAAAAGAGGTTTCAGATAATGCAAAATTTGACCAAAATACAAAAAGTCAGATTTGTGATGTAGGATTGGTTCATCAGTTAAATGATCTGTTCTTTGACCATATTATATTTAAAAATGAACATTTTAAAACTCTTGATGAGAAAAAAACATGGAGTGTAATAAAACCTACAGAGTGTACAATAGGTAAGTGGATAGAACAACAAGAACGTGAAAGTGTTGATTTTACTAAAACAACATGTTGGACAAAACTTAAAGATGTACATACTAGATATCACCAAAGTGTTCAGCAATATTTAGACAATAATGCAAAAGGACAGACAAGTAGTCAATTAAATCCATTCTCAAATCAAATAGAAACAGATATCTCTAGTATTTTTGACTTATTAAATGAGCTTAAAACAAATCATTGTGATATACAATCTAGAGAGCAAAAAGAGATTTCAGTGGTTCATATTACTAAAAAAGAGGATCAAAAAATTGTAAAATCAAGTTCTAGTACAAAACCTAAAGAATTAAAAAGAGTTTCGACATCAACTGTAGATGACGATGAGTGGGCAAGTTTTTAACTTGTCTTTATAGAAAATTGTAATTGATAAAGAATTAAAATGACAGAAACATTATTTGTGTACGGTACGTTGATGCCAAATTGTCCAAATGGACATGTATTGGAAAATATAGTAGGTAAATTTGCTCCAGCTACAGTAAAAGGTTATCTAAGAGATGCTGGTTGGAGTGCGAGTATGGGATATCCTGGTATTCATTTAGATGAAAATGGTGATACCATACATGGCTTTTTATTTAGCTCTTCAAATCTAATTAATCATTGGGACAATCTGGATGAATTTGAAGGTAATGAATTTCAAAGAGAACCAGTAAGAGTTGAAAGATATGATGAGTTTGAAATAGATACTTATATATATGTTTTGAAAGCAGACGATGATATTATTGATGATTAATTCATTGATTTATGTCATGAAATAAAAATTGGAAAAAAGATACAATAAGCAAAAATTATATTTCTAAGGAATTTTATGAGTAAAGATGAAGTAAAAGAAGTTAAACCTTTTTATATGGATGATAAAGAGACCCTAGAGGATCTTAATATTAGAGAAAAACTTAAACGTACTAAACGGCCTATAGATTATTTTAAAGAGATAGATACTTTATATCTTGATTCTTTAGGTGAGGGTGATAGGTATTATCTTCAAGATTTTGGTATTTATAACAATGAATTAAATGATGATGAGTTTATGTTAAGACTTAGATTCCCAGCAGGAAGAATATCAAATAAAGATCTTTTAAATATTGCACAAATAGTTGATGAGTATGATTTATATATTATTTTAACAGCACGTGCTGGTATGCAGCTTCATGGTCTTGATGAAGACAATGTTATGGAAGTATTTAAAAAAATTGATCAATTAGGGATCAACTCATGGCAAACATTTGGGGATAATATTAGAAATATAGCAACAGATGTATTTGATGGACGTGGAAAATTCAATGAAATTGAAGTCTATCCTTATATTCAAGAGATGCAAGAGTTTATTCTAAAAGTTCCTGAATATGTTGGACTATTACCAAGAAGAATATCAACTGGTATATCTGGTTCACACGCAAATGGTGCTTCATTTTTTGCTAGTGATTTGTACTATGCTTTGGCTAAAAAAGATGGTGTATTTGGTTTTAATATATATATGGGTGGTAAAAATACAGAATTAGCACAAGATGCTGATATCTTTTTAGAAAAAGAGGAAGTTGTAGACTTTTTCAAAGCATTTGTAATTGCATTTAATAAACATGGCCTTAGACAAGATAGGGATAGAACTAGACTTTTTCATATGCTTGAAAATATCGGTATTGATACATTTAAAACTTATATTGAAGAGGAATATAAAAAGCCTTTAGAGTCAAAAGGAGAACTACAATTAGAAAAAACTATTTTTGATGAATTTGAAGAGCTAAAAAATGGTGAATATTCTTTTTGTTATCATTCTGCTTTTGCAAGAATAAATGGAAAAGAGTTACTTGATATTGCTAATTTATCTGTAGAAAATAACTATGAAGTAAGACTAGGAACTGATCAACAACTTTATATCTTTGGTCTTAAAGATAAAAGTTTCCCTTTATGTCATGAAAATGAAAATCGTACAATTATAGCCTGTGCTGGAAGTGAATTTTGTCCATATTCATTTTGGAATATCAAAGATGAAACACAGTTTTTACCACTAAAAAGAATTGAGGAACATAAACTAATCATAGGTTTCTCAGGATGTTTAAAAGGTTGTGCTAAACATGAACATAGTGATATAGGATTGGTTGGACTTCGTTCTTCTATGTATGGAAAAACTCAAAAAACAGCAAGATTATATCTTGGTGCTGAGTATACATTTGGAACACAACTTGCCAAACTTATATTTTTGGCAGTTCCTTTGATTCATCTAAAAGATTTACTTGATATTGTATTGGATCAGTTTGAAAATAGTATTTATGATGATTTTGAAGAGTTCTCTCATAATATTTTAAATAAATTATCTGCAAACTATATTGCTCTTTGGCTTTTAGGAAAAATAGAAACAAAAAAAGAGATCGATCTTGAAGTAGGTGATGAGCTAGAGTTACTAAATAAAAACTTTGGAGATCTGGAATTTATTCAATATTTAAAAGGTGACTTTACAGAAGCTGTTGAGTTTCAAAGTAAAAAAATTTGGGCACAAGAATAAAAACTACAGCATCATATCATAAAGATATGATGCCCCAATTTACAGCTTATAATGCTAAAGAACTATAACCAACAACAGTTAGCATAGTAGCAACACTTTGCTGTTGTGTTTTTGATTGTTTTGCTTTTAACCAAATAGACATTGTTCTACCACCAAAAGCATTTTTACCAACCATAACTACTCCATAAGTCACTTTACCTTTTAGTACTTTATATCCAATTGGACTTGAACTTATTTTGCCTTTGTTATCTTTATAGATTGATTTTATAGTATAGTTAATACCCAATATTTTAGCTCTACTTTTTTTGAACTTGATATTTGTATTTACTAAACCACTTAATCCTATTGTTTTCATAATAGAATTTTTCTTGTTTACTTTGTTTTCAACAGATAATACAATATCTCCAATTCTTTTGTTATCTTGTTTTATAGTTGCTACATATGGATTATCCATATCTATTGCAATATTTCCATAAGGTCTATAACCTTTTTTCTCACTTCTTACTTTAATTGACCACTTTTTATTTGCTTTTGTAGTTAAGCTAAGTGTTCTTGTACCTGAGTGACTTATAAAACCAGAAGATTTTGATATATCCTTGTATGTACCAGTCATAATTCCTTTAAATTCAAATTGGCTTGTAATACCAACGTTTGTATATTTTAGTTCAGCTGTTTTGTCATTTTTTTTCGCAACAACCAAATTTCCTATAGAGTTCGAACCTCCAACACATCCACTTAAAAGTATAGATAAACATATCCCTAAAAGTAATTTTACCATTTGTCATCCTTATGATTTTTTTAATTATATATTATATATTAATTATTTAGTCAAAATCCTTATAAATGAATATCAATTCACTTAAAATAAAAAATCAACTCTTAAGTTCAGAATTTTACAAAGTGTTGTAAAGAAAGAAAGTGGCATAATTTGAACTGATTTTATTGCACTATAAGTGTGAATGAACAAAAGGTTAAATATGAATGTAAAATTGAATATTGATAACAAAGATTATGAACTTGATGTAGATGCCAATGATAAACTGCTGTGGGTAATACGACAAGACTTAAATCTAGAAGGTGTAAAAGTAGGTTGTTGTGAAGGTGTATGTGGTACATGTAGAGTTTTTATAAATGGTAAATCTGTTCAGAGTTGTTCAGTTGCTATTAAAGATATTGGTGATGCTAAAATAACGTTAACGAAATAGTTTTATGATAAATAATATGTCAAATGTATATTTTAAAAATGAATTTTTATTGATTGTTTACTCAGTGGCGGACGAGGAGAGATTCGAACTCTCGGTACCGTTACCAGTACGCATCCTTAGCAGGGATGTGGTTTCAGCCAACTCACCCACTCGTCCTTTTTGAGTAGACGAATTATAGTGGAGTAAAGCTGAAAAACATCTTAAGTTTTAAATGTTTTTTAAAATTCTTTCTACAACCAGTGCTGGATTGTCTGATTTGTATATTGGTCGCCCTACAACGATGAAGTTTACTAGTTCTTTTTTTGCTAAATTTATATCAGCAACTCTTTTTTGATCACCAGCATCTTCTCCAAATGGTCGAATACCTGGTGTTAGTGTAATAAATTCATTTGAAGTATTGTTTTTTATATCAAGACTCTCAAAAGCAGAACATACAACACCGTCAAGTCCAGCTTCAAAAGTGTCTTTTGCCATTATTGTAGCTTTTTTTGCTATATCTTGGTTATAAATATGTTTGAAGTTTTCATTATCGAAGCTAGTTAGTGCTGTAACTGATAATACTAAAGGCTTATTTGGTACATTAGCGATTCTGTCCATAACAGTTTGCATTGCAACTTTACCTGCACTTGCATGAACATTGAACATATCTATTCCCATGTCAGCAATCTCTGCAGCTGCATCAGCCATAGTGTTTGGTATATCATAAAGTTTTAAGTCCAAAAATATTTTAAATTCTGGATTTATAATTTTTAAGTTTTCTAAGAACTCTTTACCGTCTCTTATGTATGCTCTTAATCCAACTTTTAACCAAACATCATAGTCTTTTATATTTTTAGCTAATTCAAGATTTTCTTTAGCACTTGGTAAATCTAATGCAACACAAAGTTTCATCTATTTTTTTCCTGCTTGTTCTATACTATCTAAAACACCATTGATAAACTTTGGTGCATTGTCAGCTGCTAATCTTTTTGATAATTCAATAGCTTCATTGATAATAATTGGTTTATCTAAATCACTAAACAAAATTTCATATATAGAAAGTCTTAAAATTGCTTTTTCTACAGAACCAACATCTTTGATATCTCTTTGTTTAAGATGTTCTTCAATCTCTTTGTCTAAAACATCAAGTTTTTCAATTGTTCCATTGAATAAATTTAAAGCGAAATCTTTTTGTTTATTTCTAATTTTTTTATCTTCTAAAATAATATCAGAAAACTTTGCAATAGCTTCATTTCCTAAATCATATGCGTAAAGTAAACCAATTACTGATTCTCTTGCTTGTGTTCTTGTTGCCATAAATTATTTATCCATCTCTGAGTAAAGATCAAGCATTTCAATTATTGTTACCATAGCTTCTGCACCTTTGTTTCCAACTTTGCTTCCAGCTCTTTCAATTGCTTGTTCTATTGTATTTGTTGTTAAAACGCCATTTGATACAGGTACATTATATTTCATAGTTGCACTTGCAATCCCTTTTGTAGCTTCTGCCGAGTTATAATCAAAGTGTGGAGTTGCCCCACGTATAACTGCACCAACACAACAAACAGCATCATACTTTTTGCTATCTAATGCTTTTTGTAATGCAAATGGAATCTCAAATGCACCTGGTACCAAAATAAGGTCTAAATTGTCTGTATTTCCACCATGTCTTTTAAATGCATCTTGTGCACCTTCTACTAATCTATCTGTAATAATATGGTTAAATCTTCCGTTAATAATAGCGATTTTTTCATCACCTTTTAGTCTTAATTGACCTTCAATAATATTCATGAAATTCCCTTGTCTGTTTTATATCTCGTGATTATATCATAAAATAGCTAAATTTGTATTTGGCCATTTATCGCTTTAGACAGAGATAAAACATCAACATTTTCCAAGCTTACACCTGTGGGAACTCCTTGTGCAATTTTTGTGAATTTTATATCAAAGTTTTTAAGTCTGTCTTCAATGTAAAGTATAAAAGCATCATTTGCCAAGCTTGGTGTTACCGCAAAAAGTATGTTTTTGACTTGAACGTTGCTTATTAAATTTAATAAACTATCCAATACGTGTTCTTCTAGTGATTCTATAACAAAATATTTCCCCTTGAATTGCTTTGAATCTTCTATTAAGAAAATATCTTTCGCACTTTGAACTATACACAATGTTGTATCATCTCTGTCATAGTCTAGACAGATTTCACATATCTCATTTTCACTCATTGAGTGGCATCTTGTACATTGTTTGATATGTTTTATGGCTGTCTCAATACTGTGTGATAATTTCATCCCTGCATACGTATTTTCTGTAACAATGTGATAGGCAAGACGAAGAGCAGACTTCTTTCCAATTGTAGGTAACATCTCAAATGACTCAACTAAGTCATAAAATTTTTCTAATCCTTTATTCATAAGAATGATTATAGCAAAAATTAGATAAAATCGCACAATATAAGAAAACTACAAAAGGATAAAATATTGACTGATCTTGGTTATTATGAAATATTAGAAGTTGAAAAAAATGCAGATAAAAGTGCATTAAAAAAAGCCTATAGAAAAATGGCTATGAAGTATCATCCAGATAAAAATCCAGATGATAAAGAAGCAGAAGAAAACTTTAAAGCTGTAAATGAAGCATATCAAGTTTTAAGCGACGATCAAAAAAGATCAGTTTACGACAGATATGGAAAAGAAGGACTAGAGGGTCACGGACAAGGTGGAGGTGGATTCTCTGGTGGTTTTGATGATTTAGGTTCTATTTTTGAAGAGATGTTTGGTGGTAGTGGTTTTGGAGGTGGCGGTAGAGGTCGTCAACGAGAGAAAAAATCATACAACTATAATCTTGATACAGAAGTACAAGTAAATTTAGAGTTCAATGAAGCTATATTTGGTTGTAAAAAAGAGATAAAATACAAATATAAAACAGCTTGTAAATCATGTAAGGGTACTGGTGCAAAAGGTGGAAAACTAAGCAACTGTAAAACTTGTGGTGGTGTTGGTCAAGTTCATATGAAGCAAGGGTTTATGACATTTGCTCAAACATGTCCTCATTGTCAAGGTAGTGGTCAAAGTGCAGCTGCTAATTGTACTTCTTGTACAGGAAATGGTTATGATGAAAAATCAGAAAGTTTCAAAGTAGATATACCAGAGGGTATAAATAGCGGAAACAGAATTAGAGTTGGAAACAAAGGAAATATTGCTCCAAATGGAAGTAGGGGAGACCTTTATATTGTTATTAATGTTGTAGAAGATAAAAACTTTGTAAGACATGATGATGATATTTATTTAGAAGTTCCGTTATTTTTTACTCAAATTGCTTTAGGTGATACTATTAAGATCCCAGGTCTTAGAGGCGAATTAGAATTAAAAATTCCTGCAGGTGCAAAAGATAAACAACAAATTACATTTAGAAATGAAGGTGTAAAAAATGTTAATGGATATGGTAAAGGTAACTTTGTAGTTCAAATTAAGATTCAATACCCTGCAAGTTTAAATAGTGAGCAAAGAGACTTAATAGAGAAACTTCAAATTAGTTTTGGTATAGAATCAAAGCCACATGAAGATGTCTTTAATGGTATGTTTGATACAGTAAAGAGTTGGTTCAAGTAATATGACTATAATATCACAACCAATGGGTTCGTATCAAACTAATTGTTATATTGTAACAATTGATGGAAAGGACTTTATTATTGATCCTGGAATGGGTGCAACTGATTGGGTATGTGATAATACAACAAATCCAGTTGCTATATTAAATACTCATGGGCATTTTGATCATGTGTGGAGCAATAAAGAAGTAAGTGAAAAATTAAATATACCTATTTATTGTCCAAAAGATGACTGTTTTATGCTTGAAAATGATCCTTTTGGACAAGGAACACCAAGTAGTAAGGCTGATTTTAAGGTAAATGGAGATGAAGTATTAAATATCGATGGTACAGAAATATCTTATCATCACTTTCCTGGGCATACTCCTGGGTGTAGTGCTATACAGATTAAAAATCATCTATTTAGTGGTGATTTTATATTTGATGGTAGTATAGGAAGAGTTGATTTTCCGTATTCAGAACCAAAAGATATGATAAAAAGTATTAATAAAGTTTTAGCTTGGGAAAAAGATTATCATATTTATCCTGGACATGGTGAGCAAACGACCTTATATAAACAAACTGATTCTTTAAAAAATTGGTTGAATTATTTGTAAAAATAAAATAAATTTTTATTTGTGTTATATTTGATGGTATAGATTATTAGATTTAGAGATAATGGGAGAAAAAATGGAAAATGTATGTAATACGCTACTTGATAAACTTGTTAGTTTAGTGTCTGATGAACATATTGATGAAGTTAAAAATATTGTATCTACCCTTACAAAGATCAATAACTTTAAGTACGCCATTGACAATAATGAACCAATAGAAAGTCTATATAAAAAAATTGCTTACGAACTTCAAATTGAGTTTGAAATTTCAAGTTTCAAAATTTTATTGGTTTCAGACAATATTGAAAGTAGGCTTTACCAGTTTGGTGACAAAATTGATTCTTCTATAAAATTTAAATATAAAGTTAGTGATGATTCTATTATTATGGTTGTTTTACCAGTGAAATGCTTAGATGATGAGTTTAAAAGGATAAGCCTAAACAGTTATTTTGAGGGAATTATACATATCTTATTTCTTCATCATATATTAAAAGATGTACAAGTGTCATCTTATGTTGATCCATTAACAAATCTGACCAATAGAATGTCTTTCCAAGAAGAGATGAAAACATTTATACCATTGGCATTAAGAGAAAATATGAATATAGGAGCAATACTTATAAACATAGACAGATTTAGAGCTGTAAATGATGAGCATGGTGACGAGTTTGGGGATCAATTTTTAATAGAATATGCCAATACAATCAAAAGAACAATTAGAATTTCAGATATGGCAATCAGATTTGGTGGTGGAGAGTTTTTAGTACTTCTTATAAATGTAGATACTGAAGAAAGAACACTTGAGATTGCACAAAGATTAAAAGAGAATTTATCAGACACATATGTGGAAACTATCAATGGAGATAAGTTTAAAAAATCTGTTTGTATTGGTGTATCTATGTTTCCTGAAGACTCATCTGATATCAATGAAGTTGTAAAATATACTGAAACATCTCTTAGTGAGGCTAGAGATCAAGGAAGAGGGACTATTTTAAGATATAAAAAAGACGATAACTTTATCGATTTCTTTTAATATTATTTAAAAAAAAGAGATTATTTCTCTTTTTTTTCTTTTGTTTTTGGTTTTTCTTCTTCAATAACACCCATAGCTAATAAAATCTTTTGTTCAATTTCGTTTGCTAGTTCTGGATTGTCAAGTAAAAATCTTTTACTATTTTCTTTCCCTTGTCCAATTTTCCCATCGTTGTAACTAAACCAAGCTCCAGCTTTGTCTATAATATCAAGTTTTACACCATAGTCAATGATCTCACCCATTTTACTAATACCTTCACCAAACATGATGTCAAATTCTACAACTTTGAATGGAGGAGCAACTTTATTTTTTACAACTTTAACTTTTGTTCTATTTCCAATTACCTCTTCACCTTGTTTAAGTGAAGCAATTCTTCTAATATCAAGTCTAACTGAACTATAGAATTTTAAAGCATTTCCACCAGTTGTTGTTTCTGGACTACCATACCCTGTCATACCAATTTTCATACGAATTTGATTGATAAAGATAACTGTAGTATTCATTTTATGTAAAATACCAGTTATTTTTCTTAATGCTTTAGACATAAGTCTCGCTTGAACACCAACTTGCATATCATCCATATCACCATCTATTTCAACCTTAGGAGTTAATGCGGCAACTGAATCCACTACTACTAAATCAACAGCACCACTTCTTACAACAGTTTCTAATATCTCTAAGGCTTGTTCACCAAAGTCTGGTTGAGATACAAGCAAGTTATCAGTATCTACTCCAAGTGCTTTTGCATACATAACATCCAAAGCATGTTCTGCATCAATAAATGCACAAATTCCACCATTTTTTTGACACTCAGCAATAGCATGTAATGTAAGTGTAGTTTTACCAGAACTCTCAGGTCCATAAATTTCAATTACTCTACCTTTTGGAATACCACCAATTCCAAGAGCAGTATCAAGTCCTAATGATCCTGTGCTAATTGCTTCAATTGGTTCTATGACTTTATCTCCAAGTCTTATTAATGCCCCTTTTCCAAAAGCTTTATCCATTTGTTTGATTGCTAAATCTAGTGCATTTTTTTGTTGATCGTTCATAATTTTTCCTCAAATTAATTTATATATGTGAAAGTATATCGTTTTTTTTTGAATTGTATAAAAAAGATTGCATTTTGCAAACTTTTTTAATTTTAAAATTCAAAAAGCCCTTTATTATGGGAATTAAAGCAGATTGCTTTTTACAATATTTACACCTTTTAATGGCGGATTGTAACAAATTCATAATTAAATTATAGTAAGTTCGAAGTAATTTCACATATATACTATTAAGTTATAATTTACTAATTATTAGTATTTAATGAAATATTATAAGTGTATAATTTTTTTAGTTTTAAGCATATTTTAGATAATATAATAGATAAAAATATCATTAAAAAGGATTAATATAAAATGGTTTATATAGATAATATTTATGCAGATGAAGTAATGGATAGTCGTGGTAACCCAACAGTAAGAGCAACAGTTGTTTTAAGTGATGGTACAAAAGAAAGTGCAATAGTTCCAAGTGGTGCAAGTACAGGAAAAAGAGAAGCTTTAGAATTAAGAGACGGTGGCGATAGATACATGGGTAAAGGTGTAGAAAAAGCCGTTGAAAATGTATCTAGTACAATCGCAAATGAACTTATTGGATTAAGTCCATTTAATCAAGCAGAAGTTGATGCTACTATGAAAGATATCGATGGTACACCAAACTATGGAAATCTTGGAGCAAATGCCGTTCTAGGTGTTTCAATGGCAGTTGCACGTGCAGCAGCAAGTAGTCTTAAAATACCATTATACAGATATCTTGGTGGGGCTAACGCTATGACTATGCCTGTTCCAATGTTTAATATCATTAATGGTGGAGAGCATGCTAATAATTCTGTTGACTTTCAAGAATATATGATTATGCCAGTTGGTTTTGAAAACTTCAAAGAGGGTTTAAGAGCTACAGCAGAAGTTTACCATAATCTTAAAAAAATTATTGATGGTATGGGTGAGTCTACAGCTGTTGGTGATGAGGGTGGTTTTGCTCCAAACTTAAAATCAAATGAAGAGCCTTTAGAGGTTATTATGAAAGCTATTGATGCAGCTGGATACAAAGCTGGTGAGCAAATTGCTTTAGCACTTGACGTTGCTGCTTCTGAGCTTACTGATGATGAGGGTAATTATGTACTTAAATCAGAAAACAGAACTATTACTAGCGAAGAGTTAGCAGATTATTATGTTGATTTATGTGCTAAATATCCTATTGTTTCTATTGAAGATGGATTAAGTGAAGATGACTGGGATGGTTGGAAAATACTAACAGAAAAACTTGGATCTAAAGTTCAGCTTGTAGGAGATGATTTATTTGTTACAAATGCTAACATTTTAGCTGAAGGTATTCAAAAAGATATCGCAAATTCAATTTTAATCAAACCAAATCAAATCGGAACAGTAAGTGAAACTATGCTTACAATTAGACTTGCACAAAGAAATAATTATAACTGTGTTATGTCTCATAGATCAGGTGAATCAGAAGATGCATTTATTGCTGATTTTGCAGTTGCTTTAAATTGTGGTCAAATTAAAACAGGATCAACAGCTAGAAGTGATAGAATCGCTAAATATAATAGACTTCTTGAAATTGGTTCAGAGATTGGATATGCTGAATATTTAGGAAAACAACCTTTTAATAAGAAGTAATTATTTTTGGAAGATACAAGTGAAAAACAACAAAATAATAAGTTTCTTATTATAGCTTTATCGCTAGTTGTTATAACACTTGTACTAGCCTATTACATCTCAAATTTACTTTTTTATGGACAAAATTCATATGAAGTTTATAATAATCTTAAAAATAGAAAAGTAAAGTTACAACAAGATATTAAGAAGTTGCAGTATGAAAATGCAACATTACAAAAGAAATATTTTGAATTAAAAAATTTGGAGCCTGAAGAGTTATGAAAATTATTTTAATATGTATATTTAGTGTTATATTAAGTGTAGACTTATTTGCAAGAATGAATCCTTTTGAAGCTACAGATACTTTTATGGAAAAAAAAGAACAATTGATAAAAGAGCAAGAAGCTGAAAAAAATAGGCTAGAAACAATGGTTATGGAACCAAAAATATCTGAAAATATAATTATAAAAGAGATAGAAGATAAAAAAGTTATTGAAGAAATAGTTGTAAAAAAAGAGATTATTGAAGAGAAAGTCCCTGAAGTAAAGGTAAAAAAACAAAGCCCTAATCCTTTAAATAAAGTGATGATTGAAGATGAAGAGTTTGCTATCTTACCTTTTGTAAATATATATACGGTACAAAATACTTTGATGATTGAAGTTGATAAAAAGTACAATTTAATTCACCAAGAAGTTCTGGAAAAACA
>Ga0193956_1000623_pt1 | contig 15621 bp, 9 predicted proteins | sample BB_7_MG_FD_140358 | JGI IMG/M metagenome (GOLD analysis project Ga0193956, IMG submission 140358) | Microbial mat bacterial communities from the Broadkill River, Lewes, Delaware, United States - BB_7_MG | ecosystem: Environmental > Aquatic > Freshwater > River > Microbial mats | place: USA...
AAAAGAAACCAATATAGTTCTTTATTCTTCTAATAACTCTGTATTTGGTTTCCCTATATAATATCCTTGTGCAAAATCTACACCCATAGACTTCACAACATTATAAATCTTCTCATCACTTACATACTCCGCAATTGTTTGGATACCAAGTTTTTTAGCAAAACTTATTATTGTTTCAACTATAATTTGAGAATTTTTATCATTAACAATATTTTTTATCATAGAGCCGTCAATTTTAACAAAATCTATATCTAAATGTATGATATTCTCAAAGTTAGAATACCCGCTACCAAAATCATCTATTGCAATTTTTGCACCATATTTTTTTACCTCTTGGATGAAACTATTCACTTGATTAAAATTATCAATTCCATCTTGTTCTGTTATCTCAAAAATAATATTCTTTAAACTATTAGTTTTTGTTTTTAGTTTACTAATATATTTGTGAAGCTTTTTATCTTCTATATCTTTTGTGGATAAATTTATTGTTACTATTAAATCTTTCTTTTGGAAATATTTAATACTTTTTTGTATCATTTTTAGTGACAACTCTTGATAAAGTCCAGATTTATGTGCTATATCTAAAAAAGAATCTGGAAAATATACTTTACCTTTTGTATCAGATATTCGCATTAATGCTTCATATTTATATACAGTATTAGTTTTAATATCCTTTATAGGCTGAAAGTATGGCAATACAAAATCTTTTGATATTGCTTTTCTTATAAGCTTTGTTGTATTAAAATTGCGTTTAAACTCTTCTATTATAGGTAAATCTTTACTATACTTTGAGACTAAGAGCCGTTCTTTTTTTGTATATTTTAAAGCAGTTGTAGCAGAAACAATAGGATGCCTATCATCACTATTTGTGATACCCGCACCCAAAGATATATTTACAAGCTCCCCTTGAATCTTAAACTCTTTTTTAGAGATATTTAAAATAAAAAGTTCAATATCTTTTTCAAATAAACAAAGTTCTTTTTTATTCAAATCTAAAACTGCAAATTCATCTCCATTGAACCTATATATATCGTAATTAAAATCATGAAAATACTCTCTTAGATATGACGATGTTAATTGAATTAGTTCATCCCCTGCTTTTATCCCTAAAAAATTATTTATATCTTTAAACTTATCTATATCTAAAATTGCAAAGTTATATTTTTTATTTATTTCCAAATCACTTATTAGCTTTTGTCGTGAATATAAGTCTGTTAAGGAATCATAATTAGCTTTTTTATTCAATTCATTTACAAGCTGAGCAATATGTTTATAATAATAATCAATTAATTTACCTAACTCATCATTATTAACACATCTAGGTGTTGTATAACTTTGATTTGATTCAAGATTTTTCATATTTAATAAAAGGCAATCAATTCTTTTTATCACTTTTTCATGAATTTGTTTTTTTACAAAATATATTAAAACTAAAAAAATAAAAATAGAAATAAGAACTTGTATCACTAAACTCTTATTCACTAAAAATGATATATCATTTAACATAAAGCTAATTTTTTCATAAAATAGCTCTTTTCGTTTTAACACTATATCTTCTATATGTTTTATAGAATAAAAAGTTTTTACAACTCCTATTCTTTTTTTAGCATAATATATAGGGGTTATTAGCTCTTTACAATTTGCATATTCAGCATAGTTTATTTTTGAAGAGATTATATTTTCTTCTTTTTTATTGATTAGTACTATTGAGCATATACCATCATGTTCAGAATACTTTTCTATTTTATCGTTTAACTCATGATAATTTAAATTATATAAATCATAAGATATCAAATTTGCAAAGTTAGAAACATCATATATTATATTTTTTTCATATTCAGAAACAGAATTACGTAAATTTAAATCCAATATTTTATTAATTGAATTAATACTACTTGTTTCAATCTTTTTTTCTAAAATTGTACTATTTAGGAATTGTAAAGAGATAAGACAAACTAAAAGAAAACTCACAATCAATATGATGACCAATAACAACTTAAATTTTATAGAATTTCTATTTAACATTTATGTGTCAACCAATTTATAAACATCAAGAACCTTTTTTTAAATTAGTTGGAGTATAGTTTAAATTAGTTACAAAATGGGGACATTAAATTTATTATATATTAAGTATTATTTTTTTTGATAAGAATAAACAGTAGATAATATAAGATACTAACTACTGTTTTATAAAATTATTTTTAGATACCTTCTGCAATCATAGCATCAGCAACTTTTTTAAACCCTGCTATATTTGCTCCATCTACATAGTTTCCACAAACACCATATTCTTCTGCTGTTAAGTGTACACGTTTACAAATTTGTCTCATTGTTTGTTCTAGCATATTATCCAATGCATCATATGTCCATTTTGACATTGAAGCATTTTGTGCCATCTCAAACTCACTTACTGCAACTCCACCTGCGTTTGCCGCTTTTGCAGGAGCAAATAAGATATCATTTGCTTTTATAACATCAATTGCTTCTGGTGTTGATGGCATATTTGCACCCTCACTAACAGATATACAACCATTTGCTACTAAATTTTTTGCATCTTGTTCTGTAAGTTCATTTTGTGTTGCACTTGGAAATGCACAATCACATGGTATTGTCCATACATGATGTGCATTTTCTGGATAATCTTCTACTTTTGTATATATAGCATCACTATTTTTTTCGCAATACTCTTCAAGAGAAACTCGTCTTTGTAGTTTTAACTCTTTTAATAACTCAAGATCAACACCTCTTGGATCGTATATTGTTCCTTTACTATCTGTACAAGTTACTGGTTTTGCACCCATAGCGTATAGTTTTTCAATAGTATGAATTGCAACATTTCCTGCACCACTTACTGTACAAACTCTATCTTTAAATCCATCTTTTCCAGCATACTTTAACATCTCATCAGTAAAATATACACAACCATATCCTGTAGCTTCTGGTCGCATTAAGCTTCCACCAAACATAAATGGTTTACCAGTTAAAATACCCTCATAAGATGATGTAATCTTTTTATATTCACCAAATAAATATCCAATCTCACGAGCACCTACACCAATATCACCTGCTGGTACATCTATACGAGGTCCTATATATTTATGAAGTTCAGTCATATAAGCACTACAAAACTTCATCACTTCAAAGTCCGACTTTCCTTTAGGGTCAAAGTCACTTCCACCTTTTCCACCACCAATAGGCAGTCCTGTAAGTGAGTTTTTAAGAATTTGTTCAAATCCTAAGAATTTTAATATTCCACTATTTACTGTAGGATGAAATCTCAACCCACCTTTATAAGGTCCAAGTGCATTGTTAAACTGTACTCTGTACCCTGTATTTACTTGAATATTTTGATTATCATCCATCCAAACCACTTTAAACTTAAATTCTCTATCTGGAATAGTCAGTCTTTCAATAATAGAATGTCTTTCATAAATTGGATTACTATCTAAAACAGGTTTTAAACTATCTAATACCTCTTCAACTGCTTGAAAAAATGTTTCGTCTGTTGAGCAATTACTCTTTCTAATTTGTTCTATTGTATCTTCCGAAATATACATTATAAACCCTCTTTTTATTTTATTTTAGTTCAAGTTAGTTACCGTTTAATAACAGTTTATTAAAAGATTATTTTTATTAAATATAACCAAGAAATCACAATAGCAGGTCCTATAATAGCTGTTGTAATACCCAGTATTAAAAAATCTTTTGAATCAACTTTTTTACTTGAGTATATTATAGCATTTGGAGGAGTAGATACTGCTAAACTCATAGCAAAAGATGCACTTAATGCAACAGAAATTACAACCATGGGAGTTGCTGACTCACTTATGGTAATTGCAATAGCTATAACAATAGGAAGCATGATATTTGTAGCCGCAGTATTACTCATAAAATTCGAGATTATTACAACAATATAAGAGAACACAAACATAAGTAACAAAACAGATAATCCATCTGTAGATATAAGATTTGCAAACCACAAATCCAAACCTGTTTTAGAAACAGCAAGTCCCAAACTCAATCCCCCTATAATTAAAATGATAACATCCCATCTAATTTTACAAATATCATCAGCATCAAGTATCCCAAAAAGAGTAAATCCAATGATAGGGATAAGAGATACCACAGTTGTTGGGATATGATGAATTGGGCCAGTTAACCATAACAATATTGTAAGTGAAAAAATAATCATTGTAATATATTTTTTCCAACTAGGAATTGTTGGAATTTTAGTAAACTTTTTAGTTGAATCATCAAAGTGATCAACCTCTTTAATAATTTTCAGATCAATAAAAGGTTCACTTGAGGGATACAACTTAAGGATCAAAGTTCTCAAAATCAAAGTTACTACCAAAGCAGGAACTAGTGCATATCCCATCCATCCTACAAAAGATGGTGCATTTTCACCCAAAATACCAATTGCAATTGCATTTGGAGGCGTCCCTATGATTGTTACCATTCCACCTAAATTTGCACCAATTACAACCGCCAATAAAACAGTTTTCTTAAAAGGATTTGATTCTTTTATATGACTTAAAAGTGGAATTAATATTGTCATCATCATAGCCGCTGTTGCAGTATTTGATATAAACATAGACAAAACAAATGTGATACCAATCAGACCTGTAATTATATTATGCGGTCGACCTCCAACTAAAAATAGTATTTTTTTAGCCAACCAAAGATCAAGTTTGGTTTTAGAAGCAGCAAGTGCCATAATAAAACCTGCTAAAAATAAAAATATCAAAGGGGAAGACCAAGGCTGTAAATAAACTTGCCAATCTTTCCCTCCATGCTCAAAATCAAAATTATGAAATCCCAAAAGTAGAATTTCTAAAGCAATAATAAGTAAAGAAACAGCAAATGCAGGTATAGCTTCACTTATCCATAGTCCAGCGGCAAAAAGCAAAATAAAAAGTGTATAAGTAGCATCTTGATTTAACGTTCCTGAAGAGAAAAAAGTTATAGCAACAGCCATAACAAAAGATAAAGAAAATGCAGTAAATACAAACTGTTGCGAGATAGAATAAGCTTTATTAAAAAACTGTCTTAAGTGTCTTCGTGTGTCTAACATATTATAAAATCCATAAAATTAAAACGCAGATAGTAACATATTATCAATTAACACAAACTATTTTAAGATTCTTGGTTATTACAATTTAAGATTTTTATATCATTTAACTTATCGAATAAAAATAAGGTATTGCTTTCAACTTCAGCGGCAACATCTCTTAATATACTATTGTTAGCTCTTGTTGCATTTACATCAATATATTTTTGTACAGAATTATGCACATTGCTATGTATTTGTTTTAATTCTTTCCACTGTGTTGAGTTAGTAAATTCAAGATTGTTAGTTTCACATTCATTTATCCATCTCCCCATATTGCATTCATGGTCACTATCAACTTTCCATTTTTCAAAAGTACCAACTTTAGCATAATTTTCCATTTTAAAGCTCACATGCTCATTTTTTAATTGTGCTGTTTTATACACCAAATCAATATCACAAACTTGTTTCCTAACTATAGCTTTAAATTTTGCATTAGAAGATGCAGTTATTAAACTTTGAGATAAAGAGGAGATAGAACTAGATAAGTTTGATATATGTTGTGCATTTTGAGCATTTATTTGGGTATTTTCGTCCAAAATTGTAATAGCACTATTGATTTGTTCTATCCCCTCTTGTTGCTCTTTACTAGCTTTTGATACATCATTTATAATTGTTAAGGTATTTTCAATATGATTATTCAGTTTTTCATAACCCTCATTCATATTATTTGCAATATCTTTTCCCTCATCAGTTTTTATTGTTGCTTTATTTACCAACTCTTTAATCTCATTTGCAGCATGAGCACTTCTTGATGCAAGATTTCTAACTTCTTGAGCAACAACAGCAAAACCTTTTCCAGCTTCACCAGCAGTTGCGGCTTCTACTGCGGCATTGAGTGAAAGAATATTTGTTTGAAATGCAATTTGATCTATCACTTTAATTGCATCACTTATAGCACAAACTTGAGCATTAATTTCATCCATTGAGATTGCAGTTTTTATTGATAATTGTTTTCCTTCATTTGAAGCTTTTGAAAGTTCAGTTGCATAATTTGACATATGATTTACATTTTGAGTATTATTTTTTATATTTACTGTTATCTCTTCTAAAGCGGCTGATGTTTCCTCTAAAGAAGAAGCTTGAGTATTAGATGCATTTGACAGTTCAACTGAACTATGACTAAGGATTGAAGTGTCATTATTTAGTTTATCTCCAGTATTTAAAATCATAGCTAAAAACTCAGATACATTATTTCCAATTAATTTAGTACTAGCTACTAATGTACCAAAGTCACCATAAAGTCCTTTTTCATCCTTTTTTGGAACTGTATATTCAAAATTATATTGACCATATGCTTCTAGTGCTTTATTTAATATATCAAATTTATATTTTGTTTCATCCAGCATTTTATTTATATTAATAATCAGGTCTTTTACATCTGGGGATACATTATTATGGTGAGGTATCTTATACCCATAAAAACCATTTGCTACTTTTTGTAAGATATCATTGGCTTCTTCAAGTACTTCTTTGTTGTGATTTATCAGTTTTACACTACTGTCAATATTTGCATTTATCTCTTGTGCAATTTGGCCAAATTCATCTTTTGAATCGATAACTAGCTCATTGGCAAAATCTGCTTTATAGTTTATAACATCAAAGAAACTTCTTAATCCAACTTGAACAATTTTTAGATTTCTTATCAACTCTTTTGAGATAAAAGTAGTTATTGTAAATTCTAAAACTACAACAATTAATACTATAGATAAAATAATATAGAGTAAATTGTGGATTTTTTCATCTATTTTATTTGATATAATTTTATCAACTTTATCTAAAACTACTAAAGTTTTATTGAACTCTTTTTTTACAGTAATTTGTAACTTATCAATCTCTTTTTGTTCTTTGACAATCATCACAAGCATATTTTTATATTCTATTAGTGATTCATTGATTTGTTTTTGCATTGGTTTATTCGTAGTAAAATTTTCTGATGCACGAACTGATCTTCTCATTTTAAATTGAACTTTATTTACCTCTTTTAAGTTAATATTCTTTGTAAGCAAAAAGTTTTTTTCATATAGTTCTAATTTCATCATATATTGAAGAAGTTTGTAGTCATAAACTTTTGAAAAGATATTATTTATCATTACTTTAGCATTATTCATTTTTATTAAATTTCCATCTATCTCATTTTGTTTAGAATAAGCAGACTGATATGAATTATTTGCAGTGACTAATTGTTTATCAAAATCTTTTAAGATATGATTCTCAATACCTGATTTTTTCATAGAGTTATCTAAATTCTTAAGATCTTTTTTTGTTATCTCATATAAATTTTGAAATTTATTATCAATTATTATTTTTTGTTTTGAGATATTTTCAAGTTTTATAATACTTATTTTTAATTCAGATAATCTTTTGCTTGTATTACTATATTGATCTTGTCGTTGTGAAGAATATGATAATAAGAAAATAAGAATACTAAATCCTGCTATTGTTAAAAAAGAAATTATATTTAATTTTGCTTTTACAGTTGAAAAGTTTTTCATTTAAATGCCCTATTATTTAATTAGACAAAATTATAGTTTCTATTTATTACAATATGGAGACAAAAGATTATTTTATTCATATTTATAACTTTTACCCGATATATACATACATATCATTGATTATAAAAGCTAGTTATTCTATTTTATTGGAAGTGTTATTTTAAAACCAACACCTTTTTTATCAATTCCTTTTGTTATTGAAATTGTTCCTTTATGTTGTTTTATAAAGGTGTATGCATTATAAAGACCAAGTCCAGTACCTTTATAAACTTTTTTATCATTGTGTGTCTCATATTTATCAAAAATAGTTTTAGATTCCTTTGATGATATTCCAATACCATTGTCTTTTATAGAGATTATAATATTATTTTTTTCTAAATATGCATCAAATGAGATTGTTCCATTTTCTGGGGTAAACTTTATTGCATTGGATAAAATATTGTTTATTGCATGATATTGTAAGATTTCTATATCCCAATATACGCATGGTAATATTTTTGGAATATTAAAATGTAGTTTTATATTTTTGATTTTTGCCTCATACTTAAAAGTATGTTTAATATCCAGAAGATATGAATATAGATTTTCTACTTTACAAAGCTCAATTTGTAAACTTCCTGCTTCATTTTTAGCCATCACTAAGATATTTTCTACAAGTCTCAAAATACTTTTTGAGGCTTTTCTTGCTTGTTTTATAGTATGTTTTTTCTCTTCTAAAGTTAAGTCATCAAGTGACAAAATATCAAGAGCACCTAGTACAGCAGTCATTGGAGACTTTAAATCATGAGTAATTAATGATAAAATATCATTATGGTATGTATCTATTTCCAATATAAACCCTCCAAATATTCTTGAAAAATTATATTGAAAAATAATTACTGTATAGTTACAAAATTGAACTTTTAAAAGGCAAGTTTAAAAACTTGCCCATTCATCATCACTTGTTGTAGAAGCGATTGGAGATATTCTTTGAGGAGATGAAGTTGTTTTTATTTTTGCAACTTCAGGTTTTTTTACAATGGGTTTAGGAGAACTTACGCTTGTATGACTATGTGCTTGTACAGTCTTAACTTCTGTAGCTTTTACATCATTTTTTCCGTTAAATTCTTTTTCATCAGCAGTAGATACTACTAATTTAGCAATTTGATCAGTTTGTGATGCTATATCATTTGTTTGTGATGCTATATTTGCATTTTCCTGCGTTTGTCTATCTAAAGAATTAACTGCATCATTAATTTGAACAATTCCCATCTGTTGTTCTTTTGATGCCGTTTCAACCGCAGATATAAGCTCTAATGTTTTTGAAATATTATGATTTAATCCATTATATCCATCTATCATTTTATCAGCTATATCTTTACCTTTATTTGCTTTTTGATTTGCATTTTCAACCAAGGCTTTTATCTCATTTGCCGCATCTGCAGATCTTGCGGCAAGATTTCGTACCTCTTGAGCAACAACAGCAAATCCTTTTCCAGCTTCTCCAGCAGTTGCCGCTTCAACAGCTGCATTTAGTGATAAGATATTTGTCTGGAATGCAATTTGATCAATAATACCAATTGCATCATTTATTGATGTTACTTCTGCGTTGATTTCATCCATTGACTCTGTTGTTTGATTTGCTAAGTCCTGTCCACTTGAAGCAGAAGTTGTTAACTCTTTTGCATATTGAGACATTTGAACTACATTGTTTGTAGTACTTGCTACATTTGAGGTAACTTCTTCAAGTGCGGCGGCTGTTTCTTCTAAAGCTGCGGCTGCTTCATTTGAGTTTCTATTTAAAATATCAACATTTTTTATTAATATATCACTACTATTATCAAGAGTAAGTCCCATTTGTTTATTTTCAGTAAGCATACCTGTAATTGCATCACCTAAAGAGTTTACACCATTTGCTAATTTTAATAGATGCTCTTTTACTCCGTCTGTTCCTACTTTATTCATATAATTATAATTTGAATACTGCTCTAGTACATTTAATACACCATCAATATTGTGTTCCATATTAGTACCCATTTGATTTAATAGTGTTGTTAATTCTTTTAGCGCAGGATTAGAACTATTTGTATCAACTCTTTGACACAAGTCACCTTGTTCAAACTCAGCTAACACAGAGATTGTATTGTTGATAACTTTTCTATCATCTTCAATTCCAGCTTTTGCTTTAATAATATTTTCATTTACAACTTTGGCCATAAGTCCAATCTCATCAAAACTATCTGTCGCTAAATTTTTCACATCAGAAGCATCTCTATTTATATAATCAAAAAATCCAACTAGCCCTTCTTGAAAATGTAATAATCGTTTAACAACCATACTATTTATCAAATAAATAGAACCCGCAATAATTAAAATCAATAAAACTAAAGTTATTATCAATATATTATTTCTTGTTTCATTAGGTGTTATTAAAACTTCTGATTCATCAATTTCTGATAATATCGCCCAGTCTAAATCTTGTCCTATTTTTAAAGGGGCAAATGATGATAATACGGGATTACCATTATAGTCAATTACGATTTTAGTATCTGTTTTTCCTGATATTGCTTCTCTTGAAGCATCTGTATCAACACCTGTACCATTTGAAAATGATGCCTTTAAACTATGCCCTTTAGGATCCAAAAAGCTATCACTTCTCATTAATTTATCAGAACCAACTAAATAATCTTCTTGAGACTTTCCATAACCTTTTCTAAACTGCATAATTCTATTAATACTTTTATCAGAAATTTGAAATACCAACACAGAGGTAAATTTCCCATCAATATATACAGGAGCACCTAAAAACATAGCTGGAGCACCTGCACTTGGAGCATAAGGTTTCATATCAGTAAAAACAGGACGTTTTAACTCTCTAACTTTTCTCCAAACTTCTGCAAGTCCTGAATTTTTTAAAGAACCTGTTCCAACATTTTCACCATAGTCTGATTCTTTTGCCTGTGTATACATAATATGACCATGTTTAGCACAAATCATAAAAACATCATAATACCCATACTCTTTAGCATAAGTTTGAAAAAAATCTTCATGAACAAGAGTTTTTTCTTGTGCAAGAGGATGTGTCACTGGATACTTATCTGTTGCTTTTACATGTAATTGTTTATGAACAGCTACTAAATCCATGTTCAAATCTTTTACATTAGAACTTTTTGCAAGAACTTTCACATCTCCAATTCTTTCTGCAAAGAAATTCTGAATTTGAGATGATTTGCTATCTCTAGCCGAAGTTAAACTATCATAACTTTTTTTCATCAAAGCATTTTTTGATTGGCTTATAGAGATACCTCCAAGCATCACTGCAAGTAGAACCAAACCAGTTATGGAAAGCATTAAAATTTTTGCTTTAATTGTCATTTTATTCAACATTATTATCCCTTTTTGTAAACATAATTGATTATACTAGTTTAGCTCTTAAAAAATTATATTTTTGTATGATAAGTATACAAAATAAAACGATAAATACTGTAATCTATTCCACATATGTATATTTAATAGACATGTCAAGTGTATTTTATTAATTAGAACTTAATTTTTAAAACTAAGTTCTACAAAAAAAGTTATTTTTCTCTCAAATTAATATTTTTTAAAACTATTTTGAAACTATCATAAAGTTATTATTAGTTATTTAATATATCTTAATTTTTTAGCTTTTTTAATTTTTTCTATATCAACGATTATAAATCCATCCACACAATTAGAAAAATTTGGATCAATATTAAAGCCATGAAATTGAACCCCACCATCTTCACATAAATCTCCATATTGTTTATAAAGTGTTGGAATAGTTGCATCTATAGCTTTCAGACTATCTTTTAAAGTTTTTAAATCAATTTTGTAATTTTTATTGGCATTCATATTTAATAGTTCATTATTTTCATAATTATACTTATATTTAAGTCTTGGTTTCACAATTTTTGAATTTGCCTTGAAATAATTACTATAAAAGTTAATAATCAAATCTTTTGCTATAGGAGATAAAGAACCACTTATACTCACTGGTCCAAACATATATTTAACTTCTGGATTTGCTTTTAAATAAGCTCCAATTCCAAACCACAAATAATCTAATGCACGAGTGCCCCAATATTTTGGTTGAACAAAACTGCGCCCTAACTCAACTGAATTATTCAAGTGAGGGATAAATTCATTTTGAAATTCAAATAGTGTATTAGTATAAAATCCATCAAAACCATATTTCTTTAATATTTCTTTTGAATTTCCTACTCTATATGAACCAACAATTTCTAAATCATCTTCATCCCATAAAACAATATGTTTATAATACTTATCATACTTATCTGTATCTCTTTTTTTATTGACACCTTCTTTAACTCTTCGAAAACTAATCTCTCTTAATCTACCAATTTCTTTCAATACTATTGAATCAGATTTATAGCTATATAAATATATAATTTTTCCATCATTAGTTTTTCCTAAAAACATAGACTCCTTTAGCTCTTGTTTAATTTGTTGTCTGTTTTCACAATGAGCAATTGCGTTCTGAGTTTGGAAAAATGATTTTTTTCCTTTTTTTAAGCTATATAAGTGCTTTTTATATATATTTACTAAAATATCTTTTGGTATATTGTTTGGATTTATATCTTTTGTTGCAATTATCTTTCCTATTTTTATATTGATATTTTTATCTTTTTGTTTGAACATCTCATCACTTAATAAGATGGTAGAAAATGTTTTATTTAAAACAGAAACAGTATAAAAAGTTTTTGAGTTTTTTGCATCAACTAAAATTGGTAAAATAGGACTTTTTGATTTTGAAGCAAATTTTAAAAAACCTTTTTGCCATTTGCCATCTCGTATACCATAAGGAGAAACGCGACTTACTTCTCCTGCTGGAAAGATGATAACTGCTTTTTCACTATCAAGTGCATCATATATATCTTGAATACTTTTTTTAGATTGAGATTGTTTGTAGTTATCAATTTTGATAAATAAAGAGTCTAAAGAACTAATTCCTGTTAAAAAATCATTGGCTACTATTTTTACATCTTTACGTACTATTGAAATCAGCTTTAATAAACAAAGAGCATCTAAAGCACCCAATGGATGAATTGCTATGATTACCACTTTTCCTGTAGCTGGAATATTTTCAATATCGTTACTTGAATAGGTAAAATCCAATTTAAAATAATCCAATACCGCTTCAACAAATTCAAAACCCTCTAGATGAGAATGTAGTGTTAAAAAATCGTTTATTTTGTCTTCATGAATAATTTTTTGTGCCACTTTAAATAGTGACTCTTTTATCATTGGTCTTTTATCAGTTAGGGATGGGAACTTTTTTATAATCTCTTTTTTTATATCTACCATTTACAATATACTCCATGTAATTTTGTATATTATTCAATAAGTAAATTTCAATATGGTTACATATTAAGGTTTGATGGTGTTAGAGACTCGGTAAAGTGATAATAAAATTGGCACCTGTATATTCAATATCATTATGAATAAAGCTATTATTTTGAACAGTAATCATTCCATCATGATGTTTTTGAACAATCTGTTGACTCATATACAAACCTATTCCTGTACCATTTTTTTCAGATTTGGTTGTAAAATGAGAATCAAATATTTTGTCTATATTCTTTTTTGAAACACCACCTGCATTATCTTGGATAGATATAATGACATTATTCTCTTCTTCTTTTGTAGTAATTACAATAAGTTTATTATCTAAGGTTTGTTTTTCAAATTCATCTCTAGCATTATTTAGTATATTGATAAATACCTGTAAAAGCTCTATATCAAATCCTAAAATATTTATCTTTTGTAAATCTGTTTTTATACTTATATTTCTTGTTCTAAATTTTGACTCAGTTAATTTAAATGCTTTTTCCAAAAGACTGCTTAATTCAAATCTAACTTTCTTATTATTTTTTTGATAAAAATCTTTAAAACTTCCCATTGTTTCACTTAAATAAAGTGCTGAACTTACTATAGTATCGAGTCTTTTTACTAACTTCTCAGAAGTCAAAGTATCATATTCTTGTTCAACAGAGATACCACTTGCTGCTGCTGTAATAGTTGTAAGTGGCTGTGTTGATTGATGAACGATATTCTCAAGCATCTCACCCATTGTTGCCATTTTTGCTTGCTGAGAGAGTAAAACATCTTTTTGTTTAAGAGCTTCTAAGTGTTTTTTTCTATAATCAACCCAAAGATCAACTTTTAAAGCAAACTCCTCTACAATAAATGGTTTTCTTATATAATCACTAGCACCTTTTTTGTACATAGCTCGGATTACATCAGGATCAGTATTTCCAGAAAGTATCATAATTGGAATATCTATATACTTTTTTTCTGATTTGATTTTTGCAAGAACTTCAGTGCCGTGCATATCGGGTAATTCCATATCTAATGTAATCAAATCATAATTTCCTGATTCTAACTTTTCTAAACCTTCACGCGCAGTTTTTGCTATAGTTACATTATAATTTCTAGGAGAGAGTATCATCTTAATTTGTTTACAAATAAATGAAGAATCGTCTATTACCAATACATTATCACTGTTAGGTTTATCTATATGTAAAAGTATTTTATGTATCTCTTGAATTGCAAATGATAGTTGCTGGTCTTTTATAATATAATCTAAAATACCATAATGAAAAAGCTCTTCTCTTAATTGTTTTTCTGAATTACCAGTAAGGACAACAACTTTAGTATCTGTTAAATTATGAATTTTATCTATTAATTCATAACCATCCCCATCAGGTAAATGCAGATCTAAAATAATTAGATCATATTGCATTTTGTTTAACATTGTTTCAGCATTCTTAAAATCAAATGCTTGATCACAAATATATTCTAATTGTAGTAGTTCATCTCGTATAACATTGTTTACAAAAGTAGAGTCTTCAACTATTAGTATTTTTTTCATCTTAGTCGAAGTTGTAGCCCATCTCTTTTAGAGTGCTTTTATTTTTACTCCAACCTTTTTTAACTGAAACAAATAGTTCAAGATAGGCTTTTTTCTGAGTAAGTCTTTCTATTTTCTTTCTTGCATTGTAACCTATTCTTTTAATAGCTGATGCATTTTTCCCAATAATCATACCTTTTTGACTAGATTTTTCTACAACAATAGTAGCTTTTATCACATCAATATTTTCTTTCTCTTCAACTTTGTCGATAATAACATCTGCTTCATAAGGTATCTCATCACTAATGTTATCAAAAACAGCCTCTCGTATAAACTCTTTATAAAGTTCTCTTAAATGAGAAGTAGTCATGATTTCTGTATCAAAAAGAGGTGGAGAAACTGGTAAATATCTTACAATTTCATCAAGTAAATCTTTTTGTTTTGTACCTTTTTTAATAGAAACATTCATCAATGATTCATACTTATCATCATATTTTACATATTCTTCCATCTTATCAAAAAGTTCTTCTTTTGATACAAAATCAGTTTTAGTAAGTAGTAATATGTGTTTTGTATTTTTTGTATTTTTTGTTAGAAAGTTTTCATAATGCTTTATATCATCTGTAACTGGTGCTAAAAATAAAATCAAATCACAATCACCAATTGCTTTTAGAGCTTCTTCTAGCATAAATTGATTGATTAGTTTTTCATTTTCATGGATACCTGGAGTATCTATAAACACAATTTGATCTTCATCATTCATTACAATAACATTTGATCTTTTTCTTGTAGCATTTGCCTTATGAGAAACCATTGTTATTTTTTCACCTACTAGCCAGTTCAGTAAAGAACTTTTACCAGCATTTGGTCTTCCTACTGTTGCTACAAATCCGCATTTTGTTTTTATCAAATTATACCCTTTTTACTACTTTTAAATATCTGGCATTATACTATAATTTTATGAAAAAGAAAATCAAATAGATTTTAATATGCAAGGGGATAAAGGATAGGCATAATTGATATGCTAGGTTATTAGTTAACACCTTAAGGAGATACATACATACCTACCCTTTACATACTGTAATAATATTAAAAAATTATGAATAGAATATGAATTATATTAAACTCTAATTTGTTTACTC
>Ga0193956_1000625_pt1 | contig 15618 bp, 16 predicted proteins | sample BB_7_MG_FD_140358 | JGI IMG/M metagenome (GOLD analysis project Ga0193956, IMG submission 140358) | Microbial mat bacterial communities from the Broadkill River, Lewes, Delaware, United States - BB_7_MG | ecosystem: Environmental > Aquatic > Freshwater > River > Microbial mats | place: USA...
CTTCTATTATGCTACAATTATTTTGGAGTTTTGTTTTTTTCATAAGGGTATTTTAATATACTTTAAAAATAAACTCCACCTTATTTTAATACTTTAATTTATTTTTTGACGACTACTGAAATTCATTTTAAAGAAATACGATATAATCTCTATAATCAAAAAAAGGTTAGCACATCATGAAAATATTTATCACCTTTGCCATACTCCTAAACCTAATATACGCACAGCCACGAGAGGCTCTACTTATAGGTAATAGTGACTACAAATACATCACCGATTTAGATGACCCCTCATCTCATCTCAATAGACTCAAGAGTAGCCTAAAAGCTTTAGATTTCAAAGTAGTGATTAAATCAAATCTAAACTCTGAGTATTTGGAAGAGTCTATAGATGAGTTTAGCCGTAGGCTCTCCAAAGATAGAGATACTATAGGGTTTTTGTATTATAGTGGTCATGGTTGTCAGCTAGACCACAAAGGCTATCTTATCCCCACAGATGTAGATACCCAAAAGAGACTCAAAATCAAACACCACGCCCTAAGTATCAATGAGATGTTAGAGACTATAGACTCTGCAAACAATAGAGTAAATATGCTATTTTTAGATGCGTGTAGAGATGTACCCACAGGGGCTAGAGGAGGCACGAAAGGATTGGGACAACTCCACACACCCAAAGGCACACTTGTAGTATATGCCACAGAAGCAGGGAAGATAGCAAGAGACAACCAAAACTTCATCAATGCTCTTATCAAAAACATCAACAGACCCAATCAAAGTATCAGAAATATAGGCTTTAATATCTCCAATGCTGTAGCAGATAAAACTAGAGATAGTCAGATACCTGTGGTTTTTGCAAAGAGGTTGCCTAGTGTGGTGTTAAATAGTAGAGAAGATGAAGAGAGTGAGGAAGATAGTGCTACTCCACCTACATCTAAACAATCAAAATACTCCCTAACTATCAATCCTACACCATCAGATGCCAAAATCTACATTATGAATATTAATCCTAAATATAGAAGAGGTATGAAACTAGAAAAAGGAAGTTATACAGTTAAAGTCATGGCAGATGGATATAAAACAAAAATAAAAGACATTTTTCTTGAAAGTGATATTAATTATGATATAGGCTTAGAAAAAAAACAAAAAAGAACCAATCATAAAAATATCACAACCATAGGTAATCTTATGTGGCAAGATGAGCCATATACCAAGGCAGAGAAAAAGGCTTATGATGTTGGTAAAAATGTTGGTAAAGTAGGTAACTGGAGTTATGCCAAAAAATATTGTAAAGATTTATCATTAGGTGGATATAGTGATTGGAGATTAGCTAATATATCTGAATTGAAGAAGTTATATAAACAAAAATCTAAATTGAAAAATGTAATCTCTAACAACTATTGGAGTTCTACTGCCACTGCGAGTCTTATTAGCTATGCGTGGACTGTCCCTTTCAGCTATGGTGGCATGGAATTCTACCCTAATGACGGTAGTCGATATGTTCGTTGTGTGAGAGCAGGAGGGTGATTTGATTTTTTCTATTACTATGACCTCTTAGGGAATAAATATTTTTTAAAATGAGGAAAACCAAACTCCACTTCGTATAAGAGGTGTAAAACAATTAAACAAAGGAATAAAAAATGAAAAAAACAACACTATCAGCTATCACAGCTCTACTTATCGCAACTACAGGTATCCATGCATCTATCTCTATCTCTTTGGATGATAATAAAACTACCAATAAAAATGTTATAGTCGTTCCAAATAGCACACAATTAACCAAACCTACCACACCAGCAGTAGTGGTCAATGTCAATACACCAACAGAACAAGTCACCATAACCCAAACTACACCAAAACCAAAAGTAGAAAAATATGATGATACGATTAGCTATGCAAAAGCAGTCAAAAACAACTATCTAGTAGGTGAAGAGATAAAAATCAAACTCTCTCTCAAAAGAGATGCTTATATCTATTTTTGGACCATCTCTGCTGATGGTAAAGGATACTTGATTTTGCCAAATGACTTTGAAGCTTTTAACACTTACAAAAAGAACACAGACTATGTAGTACCACAAAGAAGTGCTGATTATCAGTTTGTATCAGATAGAGTAGGTGTAGAAGAGGTATTTGTACTAGCTACAAGTAAACCTATTAGCAAAAATGAGATGCTAAAGATATTTAGCCAAAAGAGTTCAGGTATCGTCCCAACAGCACCTAAAGGAAAGATACAAAACTTTATGACCAAAGATATTATAGTCATCGCCAAAAAAGAGAAAATTCAGTATGATTTGGAGAGCTTTCAAATAGGTGTAAGAGAAGCCACAAAACCTATAGTAACAACACCCATTAAAGTGGAGACAAGTGCTACACAAGTAAATATCACTATCACGAAGTAATACTACAAGGGTATCTATCTTAGATACCCAAATCTAATCTATTTTGTCTATAATACTTGATAACTTTTATCAATGGAGTATCTATGCGACTATTATTACTATTTATTTTGATACTCAATCTTCTATACTCTCAAAAGATTGCATTGGTTATTGGGAACAAAAATTATACCAATCATGTAGGACTCAACAATCCTATCTCTGATGCCAAATTGATTAAAAATCGTTTGGAAAGCATGGATTTTTTTGTGATGAAAGCATATAATAAAAATTTAAATTCTTTGAGTGATATACTTGATGAATTTATCTCAAAGGCTAGAAAAGCTGATGTGGCTGTGATATATTATGCCGGACATGGTATCGGTGTAGGAGATAAAAACTATCTTATCCCTTTGGGAGCATCTAATTTAAGTATTGATAATATTGGACGAAAGCTTATGAGTGTCGATGAACTCAAAGGTGCTGTAGCATCTGCCAAAGGGTTTGGGGTAATATTTTTTGATGCTTGTCGTAACTCTTTGTTTGGAGGAAGTATTAGAGGGCTTACAAGCAGAGGCTCTAGGGCATTGGTGCGACCAACTGTGAGAAGAGGTCAAAATATCTTACTCTCTTTTTCTACCAAAGCAGGAACACGAGCCAAAGATGATGTCAATGGAGGAAGACATAGCCCTTATGCTTTAGCCCTTGATGAATATCTCAATGCTCCTATAGATATTCGTAGGCTTATGGGAAGTGTCAGAAGTAGGGTTTCTACATTAACCAAGTATCAACAAACTCCGATTGATGAAAATCAACTTGATGGTAAAGAGTATCGTCTTAATCGTGTAGATATTGTAAAAAAATATTCATTGACTATCAATCCTACACCATCAAATGCTAAAGTTTATATTATGAATATTAAGACTAAATATAAAGATGGGATAAGGCTCAAAAAGGGTTGGTATGAAATTAAAGTTAAAAAACAAGGATACGAAACAAAACTTTTTAAAGTTAATTTAAATAGAGATAGAGATTATGATATTAGACTTACAGAACTAAAAAATAGAGAGATAGTGATAAGAGAAAATAAAATAAAAAAAATTACAGAAACAATAGTAGTTCAACCAAAGAAGCCTCTTCCAACTAAATACTCATTGTCAATCAAACCTGCCCCCTCAAATGCTAAAGTATATATCACCAATATCAAGCCTAGATATAGAGATGGGATAAGGCTAAAAGAGGGTAGATATAAGATTAAGGTGGTTGCTAAGGGGTACAAGAAAAAAATACTAAATATATATCTTAAGAAAGATAATGTTTATAAGGTAGAATTGGCTAAGTTTAAAGTTGTAAAGAAATCTAAAACAACAAAAAAAAATAAAGTTATCTACAGTAGTAACTCTAAATGGCTAAGACCATCTAAGAGACTTTGTAAATCTAAAGGTGCTTACTTGAAAGGTAGAAATTGTAAAGCAAATTGGCTCATAGCAAAAAAGATATGTAGTTCAATGGGAGGAAGACTACCTACTTTAAATGAACTAGTAGCAGAGAAAAATAGTTATAAAAAGCATGGGTTTTCTAGCAGTTGGTTTTATTGGACATCTTCTACCCTAGGTAGTAATAAGATTTCAGTTATGGATTTTGGGTCAAAACTTTCAGGGTTTAATATTTCATCAAGTAATTGTTATGTAATATGCACTCATTAAAATTAGTTTAATCTATAATCGAATCATCAAAGTTTATTATAGACCCTTTATCATTGATAGAGTTATAAATTTTTTTAGGACATTTTGAATTTTTGAATTTTATTTTTGAGTTTTTTTTCTGTTTTAATATAAAATGATTTGGACTATATATAGACCCCAAAGGGTTAATTATTATATTCATTGATGAAATATTATTTTTTTCATCTATCTCAAATCCACCCAAGTTAGCTTCTATATAGCAACCTAAAGAATTATCATATTCACTACGAGAACACATTAATGTATCTGCAATAAAAGTATTTTTTATCATAATAACTATATTTATATAGTTTTCACCATTAATTATTAATTTATTATTCACTAAATAAATATTATCAAAACTAATATTTTTACCATTAGCATGAGATAAAGTTAATTTGTTTTTTGGTAATTTTAGACAACTTATTTGATCTTTGTCTATAGTATAATTGTTCATTTTATCTTGACAACCAAACAAAAATAACAGGAGAATTAAATATATGTACTTTTTAGTCAAAACAAACTCCTCATATAAACAAATTTTTATTTTAATAAAACCTAATTACTCTTTAAGTTAAGTATCTACTTCCATTTCCATCTATTATATATGTAGTTTTATTAAATTATAATGAAAATCTCCACCCCTCTAGGTATAACCCCTAAAAAGAGCCTCTTTCCCTCACCCTAAAAATATTAAAAACCGTCCAAAGAGAAAGCCCCCCAAACAAAATTATCACCCATAAAAAGCTTCTAGGCTCTTTGGGTTTATTCTCGTCTATATGTTTTATTTTTGATTTTACAACCTCTGCTAACTCTTGATGATTTGTATCTTTGTAGAGTTTAAAAATTATCTTCTTTATTTTGTTCTCTTCTTGTCTGATTAGCTCTCTATCTTCAAATTCAGAGATGCTTATGAGGGCTTGATTGTAGAATAATATTTTCTCTTTGATATTTGGGGTAGCGTCGGCTTGTATGAGTTGTTTGGTTGCCTCTATCTCTGGAGAGTAACAGCTTTGTAGGGCTTTGTCTAGTAGTGCTAATTGTGATATGAGTGTTTGCTCTTTTGAGGCTTGTAGATAATATTTGTCTGACATAGCCGTCTCTTTTTGAGTACATAAGGCAAACAGATAGTTAGATAGTAGTATATATAGTAATAGTTTCATAAAAAAATTATATAATATTTTAAAGAAAAAAAAGGAAAAAAATGTTAAAAAAAATAATTTTACTACTATTTATTAGCTCTTTGGTATATGCCAAAGATTATGCTTTGTCTATAGGGATTGATAATGGTGGACTCAAAGGTGCATCAAACGATGCTAAAGAGTTAAAAGACTTTTTACAAAAAAGAGGAGTAAGGGTAATCTCTCTTTATAATAAAGATGCTACCAAAGAGCGTATCTTGACCAATCTGCAACAAACTATTAAAAATATGAGTAGTGGAGATAGACTCTATCTATTTTATTCAGGTCATGGTACTAATAGCTTTGACCCATTTAATAGAAATAGACCCAAAGTCAAAGAGATACTTCAAGATACAGGTGCATTGATACCATGGGATATAGATAGCTCTGATTATGCTAGAGGGCTTATTATCTCCAAACGAGATTTAGTACCACTCTTTAAACAATTAGAAGAGAAGAGGATAGAGACTGTAGTGATGATAGATGCTTGTTTTGCAGGAGAGAGTTATAAATCTTTTGGTAATACAAATAATACAAATCTAAAAAATATCTCCTTTTTTTATAAACAAAGAAGTAAAGAGGTGGTATATCCATATAAGTATATAACCTATATATGTGCATCGACTCGTTCTGATTATACAGCTGAGTCTTCTAGTAAGCATAGAGGCTATTTCTCTATGGATTTGATAGAGTGTCTCAAAAAGCATAAGCACTTAAATGGTCTAAGAGTATGTATGAGAGAGAGTAAACTCCCCTCTATAGTCTTGCCCAAAACAGGTGATAGAAAAATACTTTAATTAATAAAAAGGAAAAAGATGAAACTATGGATATATATATTTTTGACTACGATGATTTGGGCTGATTGTAGCTCTACTCAAAAAGAAGATGCTGTTGGATTGTGGCAAAGTAGCTTACATGAAAAAAACTTAGATAAAAAAGAGTCTCTTTTGGATAAAGCTATAGAAAAGGGGTGTGATTATAAGTTCATTATTTTGGATAAATTTATTTTGAAAGCAAAAAGAGAGATTGATGAGCTAAGAGAAGAGGATATAGAAGCGTTAAAAAATATGAAAAATGATTTGAAATTTCCAATAAAGCTTCTTAGTTTTGACCAAATAGATAGACATAGATTTAATATAGGCAAAGATATAGATAACCTTTTTGTAAAATATTATGAAAATCAAATCAAATCAAATCGCACAAAGAGCCTCTCTTTTGAAAATAAAAAATACAAAGAGCAGATTAAAAGACTAAACGCACCTTTTTCAGAACAATCCTTTAAAGCTATCACGAGAATAGGTGGAAGCTATAAAGTAGATTTACTCTTTGATGTGGGGAAGTCTATCATTAAAAATCATAATTTAGTCAAACGCATTATCAAAGTGATAGATGAAGAGGTAAGTAGTATTCCTGAAGCTATTTTTGGATTAGAGGGAGGTGCTAGTTCTGAGGGTTCGGCTAAGCTTAACCAACAGCTTTCCAAAGCAAGAGCCAATGCCCTAGCTAAAGAGATATTTAAAAAGTATCCCAACTATAGAGATAATATTAAAATATCTGCAATGGGAGAGAGTCAATTGGTTTGTGAGGGTGGATTGTTACCAGAAGAGAATACCAAAGGTGAATATGAGTGTCTTACTGTAGAAGATAAGATAAAAAGTAGAAGAGTTGTAATAAGGAGAATAAGATGAGAAAGTTATTGAGTGTTTTAATCTTTTTAAGTGTGCTAGAGGCTAGTGACCACGCTATAGTTGTAGGCTGTTGTACAGAGTATCAAAATCCAGACAATGGCATACCTTTATTAAGAGGAGTCAAAAATGATGCTACTCATATTTTGGATACTCTTTTGGATAGAGGAGTGAAGAGGTCCAATATTGACTATCTTGTAGAAAAAGATGCTACTTATAAAAATATCACACAGAGTATCAAATCAATGAAGTCAAAAGATTTAAAAAAGGGTGATACTCTCTATCTCTTCTATTCAGGACATGGTACATCTTTGGAAGATAGAAGCTCTTTTGGTAAAAAGTTACGAACCAATAGAGAGCTATTAGAGAGATTAGATGGCTCTACTGGATTTATCCCTTATGATTTTGATATGGAAAATATTAAAGATACGCTGATTATCACCTCTAGGGATTTTAGACCCTCATTTGAGACTTTGGACAAAAGAGGTGTAAAAATTGTATGGATAGTTGATGCTTGTTTCTCTGGAAATGCCTATAGGAGTATAGGAGGTGATGAGAGTAAAAAAGTAAATTTAAGCTCCAAAGCCAAATCTTTTGCAGATGAACTAAGCCAAAGTATGGGTAAAAAGAAAAAGTTATATAACAACTTACTCTTTTATGGAGCGACAACAACCAATATCAAAACCATAGAGACAAATTACAAAGGAGAGAGAAGAGGAGAGTTTAGTGTAGAGGTCGAAAAATGTTTAAATGCACCATATAGAGATAGATATATCTCAAACGAGGAGTTCAAAGAGTGTCTTAAGAAAAATTATCCCCCTTATGTCTTTGCTTCTTCTATCTATCCTATAGATAAGAGCTTGGACAATGAAGTCCTAATAAAAGCCTCTGATAAAGCTTCTAGTTCCACTACAACACATCAAAGCTTTAGAGAAAAACTTTTTGTCTTAGAGAATAGTCAAAAAGCGTTAGATTTAAATATCTACTCTACTTATGATGAAGATATTGCTACAGATATTTTTTGTAAAGGAGAGGAGTTAGCTATCAAAACAGAGACAAAAGGCTATATTATAGCTCTTACACTTGATAGAGAAAGCAAAGTTGTTATGTTAGAGCCTAACTCTAACAGCACCAATGATAGGATTTCTAAAGATGTCGTACGCACCAAAGTCCAAGAGCCATTTGGAAGAGATAGAGTCAAAGTCTTTAGCACACAAAACAAAGCACTCTATACCCAAATATTAGCTTACAAAAATAGATTAGGTGGGGTATTATTTGATGAAGATATAGAGAATATATATAACATACTCAAAAACAGTAACAACTTTCAAACAGCATCACTAGAGGTCAAGACTATAGAGACCGATGTACATCAATGTAGAAAGGGTGATAGATGAAAAAGTACCTATTTTTAGTGTTATTGATTACTTCTATCTTGGAAGCCAAAAATATAGCTCTGCTCATCTCTGCAGAAGATGGGTATAACCTCTATACAGATAAAGATGTAGAAACTATGAAAAAAGCATTGGGTAGTAGCTATGAGTATATTATCTTATACAAAAAAGAGGCGACTTCTACTAAGATTAGAGAGATATTGATAAAACTCTCTAAGTCATTAACCCCCAAAGATACTTTTGTATTCTATTATTCAGGACATGGTGGGAGGTTTGAAAATATCTCTAGTAGTGAAGCAGACAAAAAAGATGACTTTTTAGCTACGAGTGATTATGATTGCATAAACAATCAAATTGATAATGTAATGATGGATGATGAGCTTAACTATAGATTTGCTCAAATCAAGGCCAAAAAGGTAGTGATTATTGATGCGTGTCATAGCGAGACCATGTATAAAAGCTTCGCTTCTGATACAAGTCTGAGTAAACTATATAAAGGGTGTTCAAAAGGAGACCTTACAAGAGCATTTCCCAAAAATCCTAAATTTGAAAATGCAAAAGTCTCCAATATGCTATTTTTGGGAGCTGCAGGAGAGAATGAATCCTCAGAGGGGAGTGATGAGGGAGGAGTATTTACTCTAGCTCTAGCCAAAGCTCTCAAAGATAAGGGAAATATCTCCTTTGCCGAGCTTATAAATCAAATCAAAAAAAATATCAAGCCTATCGCCAAAAGACTAAAAGATAAAGGAAATAATGTCTATGGGGCATTTGTCCCATCTCTCTATTCTGATGATATCAATCCTAGCCAACTACAAACCAAAGATATTTTTGTAGTACCCAATAACCCCCAAAAAGAGGATTTTGAAGACTATTTAGACCAACATATCGCTGATATAGACTTATCTATCCATGGTGATAAAACTATCTTCTCTTTTGATGAGAGAGTGATACTCAAAGCCAAAATAGCCAATCAAAAAGGCTATATCTATCTTTTGGATATATTGGACAAAAATAGCTTTAGTATATTATCACAGAAAAATATAGATGAGTGTATTACACTAAAAGATAGAAGCAAAAAACAGTGTCAATTTACAAATCTAATAGCTTCTGCACCTTTTGGACAGAGTGTTATCTATGCTATCACTACAGATAGAAAACTCCCATCTCAAAAGAATGAGTTTAGAAATGCTCTAAAAAAAGAGGCATTTAAAGCAGGGAAAGTCTCTTTTGAGGTCTATCCATAAATATCTAGTGAAAATCAATAATAAAGGAGTTAAAAATGGAAAAGGTATGGGAACTTTATCAACAAGCAACGGAGATTATAAAAAAACTCTGCCAAAGAAAGTGTAGTGGAAGAGAAGAGAGGTGTGAGGATTATATCAAAGATAGATTAGAGAGTAATAATTTTAAAACACTCAAAAATTATGACCCAAACCATCAAAAAGGTGCAACAGCGAGTACATTTTTACATATAGTTGTAAATAGTAGATTGATTGATTTTGTAAATTCTGCTACCGAGAGAAGGGAAAAAACCTATGACCCTAGTATAATAGATGTAGATAGCCAAGACGCAAGAGAGAATATAGCCCAAAACACTATAGAGACAGAGATACTTGATGAGGCTATATACTCTTTGAATGACAAAGATAAACTATATTTAAAGTTTTGCTATGAGGATGAATTGTCTCCTGCTGAAATAGCAGATATTGTAGGTGGCACAGCCAAAAATGTATCCAACCATATTGGTAGAGTACATGCAAAACTCAAAAAAATTTTAGAAGCAAAAAATTATACATTAGAGGATTTATTATGAAAAATATTGTAGATAGATTTCCAGACAAAACATTTGAAACACACCCAAGCGATATACAACTAGCACAATTTAAAGAGCAAAAATTAAACAATGAAGAACTTCAAGAAATACAGAAGCATTTAGTAGAGTGTAAGAGATGTAGGACTATACTCATAGAAGCTAGTCGTTCACTCAAAGAGAGTAAACTCAAACCTGTAAACAACATAAACTATCTAAAAGCCCTAAGCCCTCTGATAGCAGGAGCTATTATATTTGTAGCAGTACCGATAATAGATAAACCATCTAGTGATATTCAATATAAAAATATAGAGATAGAGAAAAATATTTTTGAATCTAGTGTGGAGTATTGGGAAAAACTATATGAGAAGTATTTTAAAAAATAGTATAATAATACTTTATCAAAAAGGATACTTATGCGATTAATACTACTTATACTACTCATCTCAAATTTACTATCTGCTCAAAAGGTAGCACTTGTAATTGGAAATAGTGACTACAACACAGGTAGGCTACCCAACCCTACCAAAGATGCTGATTTGATAGCCCAAAGCCTAGAAGCCGTAGGATTTGAAGTCACAATCCAAAAAGACCTAACCACTCTCTCCCAAATGAAAAAAGCCATAAACAACTTTGCAAAAACACTACAAAAAGATGATATAGCAGTAGTCTATTATGCAGGTCATGGTGTACAGTGTAAAGGCAAAAATTATCTTATGCCCACCAAAGCCGATGTGGTGCGAGGTGCTCAATTGCCTAGTGAAGCTCTTGATTTGGATTTTTTGATAGGTGGAGTGAGTGAGATAAAACTAGCTATAGTGATGTTAGATGCCTGTCGTAACAACACTTACCCCTCATGTAGCAAGAGCCAAACTAGAGGACTCGTTCAACCAACTGTAGCCGATGAGGGAGGGATGATACTCTCTTTTGCTACAGCACCCAACGACATAGCCCAAGATGGAGATGGAGACCACAGCCCTTATGCTATGGCACTAAGTAAATATATGAAACAATCTATGCCAATAGAGACCTATTTTAGGAGAGTAGGAGGAGAAGTATATAACTCCACTGGTTCACAACGCCCAATGCTCAAAAATAGTTTTTATGGGGATTTTTCGTTTGTGAAGAGTGGGGTAAATCCAAATATTACTATAATAGGTGATTTAATGTGGGAGGGTGGCAGTAATTATAAAGCTATTAAAAAACAGTGGGTTACACGAGTAAATGCAGATGCAAAAAATTATATGGATACTTCTGGAGATACAGCTACTTCATATTGTGACAACTTATCATTGGGAGGATATAGTGATTGGAGAATACCAACTATTAATGAATTAAAAAAGGTGATTAGTTATTGTGGAGGGTTAGAAACTAGTTTATTTGATAAAAATTGGTCTGATAATTCAAATAAGAATATAGCAAATAAAACTTATCAATCTTGTTATAAATCAAAAGAGTTTAACTCTAATAAAGGCTATTGGAGTAGTTCAGTAGATGTAAATTATAATAATACTGCCTTTTATGTCAATTTTGGCTATGGTGACACAGCTGACTGGGCTAAGGGAAGTAGTATATATATTCGTTGTGTAAGAAAAATACAATAGTCATTTTATCACTTCTTCTTAAGACCATAAAAAATCAACTGAAATATGAGGACAAACTCCACCCACTTCGTATAAGAGGTGTAAAACAATTAAAATCAGGAGAAAACCGATGAAAAAAACACTCTTATCACTCATAACTATTGTAGCCCTATCCACTACAGGAGTAAATGCCCAAAATAAAAATATAGAAGTAGTAGCCAACACAGAGACTACACACGCTACTTATACAGAAGCTAGACATAGCTCTTATACACGAAACTATAGAGATACTATCATCTCAGCAAGTGCTGTGAAAAATCACTATAGCGTAAATGAGCCTATTGAGATTAAACTAGAACTCAAAAGAGATGCCTATATCTACTTTTGGACTGTCTCGCATGATGGAAAGGGGTATCTAATCTTGCCAAATAACTTCGAGTCGTTCAACAGATACACCAAAAAAGAGACTCATATCGTACCCAAAAGCTCTGCAGAGTATGAGTTCGTATCAGATAGAGCAGGGGTAGAAAAAATTTATCTTCTCGCCACAGACAAAAAAATCTCTAGCGATAGGATGAGCCGTATATTTAGCGAAAAAGTAGGAGGAGTTATCCCTAAAGCATCTGCTAAAAGCATAAGTAACTTTATGACTAAAGATATTCAGGTGATTGCTAAAGAAAATAATCTCAACTATGATTTGGTGGATTTTTCTATTAGAGTGTATGAGAAAACATCTAACAATATGACTAGTTTTCACTAGTATAAAATAAAATAAAAAAAGGAAAAATTATGTTAAAAATAAAAATACTTTTATTGGCACTTCTTGTGCCAATATTTGCAAGTGCTATCCAAAAAGAGGCTCTTCTTGTGGGTGTAGGTGAATATAAAAATGGTTCATCTGAGGTTGATTTACCTGGAATAGATAAAGATTTAGAGAAGATGAAAAAGCTTCTTGAAGCTAAAGGTTTTCATGTGACTATTTTACACAATAAAGATGCTACCGTGGCCAATGTTATAGCCAAGTTAGAAGAGTATTCTAATTTAAAAGAAGAGGATATTTTCGTATTTTATCAATCTTCACATGGGGCTCAAGTACCTGATAATAATGGTGATGAAACAGATGACCATAAAGATGAAGCTTTTGTTTTGTATGAAGCTTTATTTGAGGGAAAGTCTTTGATTATTGGAGAAGGACTTTTAATTGATGATAATCTCAATGCTTTGCTTTTGAATATACCTGCTAAAAAGGTACTTTTTATAGATACTTGCCATAGTGGTAGTAGTTACAAAGACATAAGCACTAATCCTAGTCTAAAAAGTAAATATCTCAACTTTAAAGGAGACCTTAGTCCTAAGTTTAAAGTATTGGGAGAACCTGTTGAACCAAATAATATAGTTGTATTATCAGCATCAAAAGATAACCAACAATCTCTATCTACAAGTGAGGGGAGTCTTTTTACTTCGGCTCTATATGATACATTGACAGCAGAACCAAATATTAGCTTTGAAGAGCTAGAAAAAGTGGTTGCTAAACATATAGATAATAGTTGTAAATATGAGATAAGCAAAGGAAAAGATGCTACCTCTTTTCAACCAGAACTTCATTTTAGTAATATAAACATAACTCAATCTGTTGATAGCTTTTTGAAAGTAAATATCAATATACAAAGAGAAGATATACGAAGAGATACACTTGTAGAAAACTATCTTGATGAATTAACAACTAGAGATAGTAATGGGAGATTGTCTATTAATATGCAAAATTATTATAATGATGGAGAAAGAGCCTACTTGGATATTAATACCTTTAATAAAAAAGGCTATCTCTATATCTTGACAATCCCTGCTGGAGAGAATAAAATAGAGGTCTTATATCCAAATAAATTATATAAAGAGCCAAATGGTTATTGGGGAGGAGAGTTTACTTTTCCATCAAGAAATCATAGCTTTCAATTTAAAGTGACAAATAGCACTAATAAACCTCAAAGAACTGTAGTTTATACGATACTATCTGAGAGTGAAATTCCTATATTAGAAAATAGTGCCAACCTTAGTAGCAGTGACTTTCAATCTATTATGAAAGACTTTATGGGACAAATATCTCTAAAAAATGCTTTCAAAGATATATTGATACAGCCAAAACAAAATGGTCTTTCTGTAGAGAAAAGTATCTTTAGTGTAGGAACAAAGGATTACAGATGAAACACACACTTTTAAGCCTAATAGCTATACTCTCTATCAATGGGTGTATGAGTACAACCCCACCTACTCCTGTAAAAACGCATACCTTTGCAGGAGGTAAGCTTGTGGCTAGTCCACAAGTATCTCAATTGGTCAAAGAGATTGAAGCCCTATCACAATATAACACTATCAATATAAACCTAGACTCAAACCAAAATGTAAAGATAGGTAAAGCACTCAATATCTCACTCATCCCACCACAAAATGGTTATCTAAAAATTGTGGTGATTAATCCACAAGGAAAAAAAGATTTAGTGATGCAAAATGCTCTTCATAGTGGTTATCTCAAAGCAAATCGTAAATTTTCTACAACAAATAAAAAGTTCTCTCTAAGAGCCTCTAATCCCAAAGGATTACACTATGTAGTCACTGTATTTAGCCAAAATAATTCTCATCTTGATACAGCTAATCTACTATCAGAGCTACAAGATATAAGCCGTGGTAAATATATGGGTCATGCTATCTCTATCTACCCAATGCGTGTATATTGATATGTATAAAAATATTATTATAATAGGAGCGTTTATCGCCCAACTATCAGCATCAACCATATTAAACATAGAGAACAATAGCTCACTAAACATAGAAGAGATTATCACCACCTATAGTAAATATAAAGACCAAAGAGAAAAAGAGGTAGAGCAGAAGATACTCAAACCTAGAGTTATAAACTTTATCAACTATCTATATCAAGGTGCTATAGAGATGCAATTAAAAGATGACAACAAAACCATAGCCTATACAGCTACACTCTCACTATTGGCAAACAAAGGTAAAAGTTTGGAACTCCCTGATAAGTATGAAAATTTACAAAATATCATAATAGAAGAAGCTAAACTTGTAGTAGATGCCAAAGAGAAGAGATTATCACCTATTTTGGATGTGATGATTGATTATAGAGAATTTCAAGTACCACCTAGATACAAAGATAGCTCTTTTTATTATAAAATAGTTAAGTTTGCACAGATTATGCCACTAGATACCAATCTCTCACTAGAGAATAATATCACACTATCAATGCAGATAGAAGCCACTATCAAAGCATCTCAAAGACTCTCTAATCTCCAAGATGCCATCTATTCAAATTTGGATTATTTAGTGGGGATAGAGTATAAAGATACTAACAATAAAAAACTCTTATTAAGTAGCAAAAAAGATATTAATCAAACAGCCATAGAGCTAGACTCTAGTTATGCTTACGATAGAGCTATAGTAGGGCTTTTGGATAATAATAAAACTTTAAAAAATTATGAAACAAGTAGTAAAAATCGCTTAGCACTCTACTTACCAAAAGCGTATCCTATGAAGATAAAAAAATATAAACCCAAACTAACAACAAAAAGCATTAAAAAAGAGCTTCTAAATATAATGATAGAGAACTCACTATCATTTGCTCTAACCATCACTAATAATAGAAAAGATATAGAGATGGTAAAATGGCTTAAAAAGATTAGAGAAGAGGAATTTTTAAAATAGCTTAGTATATGGAGAGTATGAATTTAATAAATAACTGACCTTACGCACTCTTCAATAAAAGTAACTCTTGATAAGCGATTTGATTAGCTTTTAGAAGTAACTTAGCCCTCATGGCAAAATGATTTAATTTATGTTTTATTTTTAGACATTCAA
>Ga0193956_1000626_pt1 | contig 15617 bp, 12 predicted proteins | sample BB_7_MG_FD_140358 | JGI IMG/M metagenome (GOLD analysis project Ga0193956, IMG submission 140358) | Microbial mat bacterial communities from the Broadkill River, Lewes, Delaware, United States - BB_7_MG | ecosystem: Environmental > Aquatic > Freshwater > River > Microbial mats | place: USA...
TATATATCTGCTGTTTGCTTTGCTGATTGCGTTGAGAGTACTAAAGCTAAAGCTGATATGGTAGCAACTAAAACTAAAAATATGATAGCTGTCAATAAAGAAAAACCTTTTCGCATTAGTATATCACCCTCTCTTTACAAAATGAAAAATCATAATCACCACTTTGGTTATTATCATGGACACATAATTTAACTCTTATTGTTTCTCCAATTTGGGTGAATCTAAAAGTACTAGCATGCTCAACTATAGTCACTCCAGTAGTGCTATTGTAATCTTCACTTTCCCAAGGTTGATAATTGTAATGTAAAGTAAGATTAAAATCATTTGTTGAGCCATTTGGCACAATAGCAAATGCAGAATGAGATAACCAGTATTGCTCAAAAATCTCATTGTTTGAGACATTGTCATCATTTGGTATTTGAAGTATATCGTTATTTGCACCATCTCTTTCTATTTTTAATGTATGATTGTTGACTCCCGCACTATAGTAGTTATTTACATTATAAGCACTTTTACCTTTAAATATTAGAGCAGGAGACTTTGATCCTGCATCAAGTGAAACTGTATTATATGTCAGTGCCTCAATGATACTATTTGAAGTATTTAAATCACTCCCTGAAGTTTTTAAAGTTCTTGCTGTAGCATTTGTATCGTTTGAATTTAAATCTATAAAACCACTCCAACCACCAAGAAAACTTTCATTGCTTATTCCTATCCATTCTAAAATGGTGTAACTTGCATTTGCATCAGAAAGAGGTATGTAAACAGGAACTGCTGGATTTGAAATATCAATCGCTCTAGCACTATCTTTAATACGATATTGTAATCTTTTTGCTATTTGGTCAAGGGCTAATTCAGTTTGAGATTGAAGTCTGTTAATTGCTCTTGTTTTTATATAGTTTTCATAAAGGTTTGCAATGATTTCAGCTCCAATTGAAGCTACAATTCCCATAATTACCATAACAAATACTAACTCTAGCATAGTAAAAGCTTTTCGTATCATGGGTAGCTTCTCCTTAAAAGCTCTGATTCACCAATATTTGAAGAATAAGCTCTTAATTGAAAAGTACTAATATTGTCACCTTGTAAAGTAACAGTAATCATCTTTATATTACTTGTTGTAGATATATTGGCATCTGAAAAAACAAAGTTTACTGGGTTGTCATTTATATATCTTACACTTGTTGTCATGTTAAAATCAAATCTATAATCAAGAGTCCCTGCAAAGTCTGCATCTGCGGCATTAAGCTTATTTAATTCTGCAACATCTGTGTCAAAATCAGCTATATCAGTAATATTGTTTGTTGCAGTTCCAATTACAGAAGCATTCGTTTCATTAGAAAAAAACTTTCTTCTTTTGTCTTGCTTTACATGACCAATTCTTCTTGTTGTTGTATTAACTTCTCTTTGGTAACTAGCACTTTGTGTATCTAAGACAGCTACTACATTGTTTTTTAATGAGTTCTCATCCCAAGGATAGGTTATTATATCACCTAGTTGAGTTTTTGCTGCAAGTATTGCTTCTTGTTGCATAGCAAATGCGTTATTTTCCTGAACTCGTTCAAGCATAAGAGGTAGTGTCATAACAGCTATACCCATGATCACAATAGCGATTACTAACTCAATCATAGAAGAGGCTTTACGCAATTTTATTACCAATCTAATCTCCTATTTTGTCTAATTGATACATTTGTATCTACTGTGTCCCCAAGTTGCCCTTCTCCTGCCCATTCTGCTCCGTCTTGATAAAACTCTACTAAAAAATCTGTTGGACTATGTATCAGCCATGAGTCTGAATTCATTAGTATTTTGTCTTTGTGAGGTAAAACTACGGTAGAGAGACCTAGAGTATTTAAATTAGTTGCACCTATAGTTGTTCCACTAAGAGCAGTGGGTATTGCATCGTAATAGTTTCCAAAGTTAATGTTTGTATGCAAAGGATTTGTGTACCAATCTATACTATCAATACTTTCATTACCTGTTATATTCATATCTGTTTTATTACAGCTTTTGCAGTATATCTCATAATATATAGCTGCATTTCCTACATTTCCTGCAAATCTTTGGTCTGGTGCATGAGAACGACCATAGTAAAATGTTGTGTTTACATCAATATTTTGCCCACCACTTACACTATCTGTATCAGTTACATTTAAATCTTTTATTTCTACTTTAAAAGGCTCAACAATTTTTGTTTCATTTCTATCAAAGTTTAGAAGTACTTGTATAGTTGCATTTCCATCTGTGAAAATAGTAGTTGGCATAGCAGCTATATTTACATCAGTATTAATATTTGTATTTCCATTTCTTAAAGTAGTTGTTTCAGCATATAGTACTTTTGTTAGTGAATTTACAGGGTTAATTGTAACAGGGCTATAAGATATATTATAATTAGTTTGTTTTGAGTAGCAGGCACTGCTATAATTTTTTGTAGTTATATTATTTTTATTTACCGCTGTTAAATTAATATCTAAAGTTACTGCCATATTTAAATTTGATGATATATATGTAAAATTATTTCCTCCTTGTTTTAAAGTTGCATTTACATTGAAATTGTTAGGCGTGTAAGTCCAGTTTTGATCATATGGTGTTATTAATCTTTGAGAATCTACGGTGTCACTTGCATCAACTATGGCATATTCAGAGCCTAATGTTTCTTCCATTTTGATATTTACAATACCTACTTCATTATAATTTAAATTTTGTGTTAGTGAGCCATTATTAAATATAATAGTAGAAAGGGTAGGAGTATAAACACCTTTTAAACAGCCACTTTTTGTTTCATCATAGTCTACGGGTATATTTTCATTATAAGCTTGTGTAGGATTATTTATTTTATCTAATGCAGAAAAGGTAACACTGTAATCTACACCCGCTATATAAGGAGAATAACCAGTCATACTAAAATCAAACTTGTCTGGTCGCAGGGCAAAATCATCAGAATCTGCATCTTTTGCATAGGATGTTAATGCACTTCCATTAAGATTACTGTTCCAACATTCAGTCCAAAGCAAGTCATCTCGTGTACAAAATTTGAATTTAAAAAATAGTCTTGGATACGCTTGATTTATTTTTGCAATACCACTTGGCCAAGCAGAAGACGGAATTTCAAATCTACCAGTTGCTGTGTTAAAATCATTAATTTCTCCAAAATAGTGAATATCAACTGCTACTTCATTATTTCCAACCATCTGAGTTGTATCTAAAAATATCCCAGCACTTATATTTTTATCGGCTTCTATAGCACTAAGGTCATCAGTAAGAAGTAAAACATCAAATTGTAAGGTGTCATTAACAATCTTTGTTTTTAGTCGGGTGTTACTCAATTCATTACCAGCTGCAACAGAGTGTTCTATAACTTTAAAAGGTCCTTCTACAAGACCATATCTTGTTGTAAAATCGTAATTATCATCTGCCATACACATGTAATCATAATAAGGATAGTTTGCATTCCAGTCATCATTATGTCTAACTCTTCCTTGGTCATCAAATAAGAAGTTAAGCCATGCTCCTCCAGTATAGTTTCCATTTGGCTCATAGTATGGATAGTTTCCAGCATTATCAAAGTTATCACCAGCACCAGTTCTAGATATAAACCATTTATTAGTCTTATTTAAATCAGCTGCACCAAGTATCGATATCCAGCCTTTGTATCCCATAGTATCTTCATATTTGTAAGCAGAATTATCTGTTATATTTGTATCTGTAGAACTATAGTTTCCATAGCTATAATAATCACGGTTTACATTTCCACTATCATTACTTTTTCTTGGATAGTCAGTTGTGATTTCAGTTATATTATGCATAGGAGAGCCACTCATCCATGCAGGTGTATTGGAGTCAGCACCCCAAGATTGTGGGTTACCCCCATTTGTAGGAAAATAAACACCAAAAGAGCCATAAGGCCAAATTAATGAACTTTTTTCAGTACCTAAATAGTAATCGTTACCATAAAGTGCATTTACTTTTTCTTGTATAGTACCAGTATATTTATCCCATTCAGATTTGTTTTGTACTAAAAAACCTCTAACTCTTTCAAATGTATCTTCAGTATTTGGAACAAATGGGAATAGTCCTAAAGCGGAACAAGAGTCTTGTTTATTTACTAAGTCATTTTTACTGATTGTTCTTTTTCCATCAAGATCAAGTAAAAATGTCCAAGCCCAATCCAAATCAGTTTGATACCAACAATATGCGACTAAAGGTCTTTCACTTGCTTTTGTAATATCTGTTGTACTATGGGTTCTGTCATTTTGGTTTGGTTTTATCCAATAGTGACCTTGTATATCTTCTCCAGCAAGCCAAGTATTTGGAACAGATTCTGCCATAAGTTTACATGTGCGTTCTAGTACTTCTACTCCAGCATCAGCTTCATTTGCTTTATAATGTAGATATCTGTAATCATCTAAAAGTTTTATTTTCATTTTATCAATATTACAGATAGCTTTGCTTGCATAATCTAGTGTATTAATTTTGGCAGCTTGCCCATAATAAGCTTTTCTTAGTTTGCTAGTGTCACAGTTTGATATTTGAGTGTTATCCCAATCAATTGCAAATGGAGTTCCAATGAGGTTTATATTACTAAAAGACGAACCCATTGTTTTAAAATTTGAAACCTTTTGAGGAAGTCTATCTGTTGAATTTACAATTACTTCCATGGTATAGGCATTTATCTCGATAGCTGTAAATCCATCGCTACTATTCGTAGCTTCTGCATAATAATCAGTACTTGAGAGGCTATTATCATCAAACACAAAGTTATTAAAATCATTTTTATTTGGTAAAGCTATATAATCTTTACTGTTATAGCAAAATATTTCAACACTTTTATTAATATCATTAAAAGGATTAATTACATGAAAACCATTAGATAATGAGTTACTATTACAAAAATTAGGAGGAACATCATCATTTGTTATTGTAATAATTGATGTGTCGTTAGTAAAATGTGCAGAACCTGTTATATTTGATAATTTTATTGAAAAATTTTCCGCACCCTCGTTAACAGTGTCTCCTTGAATTGTGATAGGAATATTTTGTACCAAAGTAGTTGGATTAAAATATAGTGTACCTGATGTAGCATTGTAGTCGTTATCACCTACTGTTGCTGTTCCATCAGTTGTTGCATAATTAACACTAACATTCCCACTTGGAGCTATGTCTAGAGTAACAGGTATATTATATGTTGTACTATTTACATCTCCTTCTGCAAGAGATGTGTCTTCTATGGTTATTCCTGGAGTTGCAACTGTAAAATTAAAATTTAATTTATATTCATCAGTATTCCAACCTGTTTCTTTAAGATAAAAATAAACTGTTTCATTTGCAGCAAGAGTTATGGGACTTATAGAATGAGATTCTTCTGTAGCATCTGAATAAAAATTTGATCCATCACAAGTTGATCCAATTTTCAGATGATATTCATGTGAATTTGGAGAAGATGTTGTAATGTTAAGTGTTCCAGGCGTACCGACAGTAAATCTATAAAAATCCTTGTCACCATTTGGCAATCTACCAGTTATACAAGCTTGTGTCGTTTCTGTTATCCCATCCATTGCACTAATGATAGTTCCATTGCAACCATCTGCACTGTCGGTTGTATAATCATCATTGTTGCAAGTAAATGGCAATTCTGTAAAAAGATTTGCAGAGGGAACTATGGTTTCTACTGCTATGTTTGCACTATTTCTCCATGCTAGCTTTGCATATGCGCCACCACTATACTCAATAAACTTAACTTCTATGGGATAATAGCCAGTTGTTAAAGCTATAGGCGTTGCATCATCAAAATTATTTGTGCCAACACTCCATGTAGTATCGTTAGCAATTTCTACGCCGTTAACTGTTATTACAAATTCATCATCATTTGCATATGAAAATGTATATGTTCCATTTTCTGGAATATATATATAACCATTCCAAGTCACACTATAATTGTCGTTTCCTGTTAGCACAGATGGTCTACCATTTCCCCACTCAAAATCTATTATTGTATCAATTTGGGTACTTTTTAAAGATGTAAAGTTACTATTATCATAATATTTAGCAGTAAGCCCTTGTGCAGAATAAGCTACTGATATAGATAATAAAATAGTAAAAAATATATGAAATAAGGGAGACAGACTATTTTTCATTCTTTTTGTTGTTGTGTTAATCATAATCTGACCCTCCCTAAAGTGTTACATGTAGAGGTGTGGATATGCAGTATCCAATCTACTTTTTGCAACCCAACCACCCACCTGAATTGTAATAAATAACAGTGCTACTGTACTTATTCTACTCCTATAAAAATAAAAGATTACTTAAGCGAATTAGCGTTGGATTTATTTGTCTAAATAGTCTGATATATTTTCCATAATTCCGTATTCAGTATACTTACTGCTATCAAGTAAAACTTGGCTTACTAAGCCTTTGTCTGTATTAAAAACTAGAGGTGCTATGAAGTTTACAACTGAAGTTTCAATTGGTGTAGCAACAATTATAATATTTAAAACTAAAGTGTTAGAATCATCTTCTAATTCTAGTAAATTTTTAAAATAATCAGGAACAATAAAATCATATTCTCTAAGCATAAATGGATTAATAAGCATAAAAACAGTTCCATCATTGCAACTTTTAAGCTGCATAAAAAAATCATCTATTTTTTCTAATTCCACTTTTTTTATTTGGTCAAATCCAGGGATTGGTGATTTTACATCGAAAGTCATAAATTTCCTTTAGTTATTTTCTACGGTATTCTAGCAAATTGCTTATTATAAATCGGTAAATTTTAAAAAAAATCTACTTTTATCTTTTAATAACAAAAAAAGAGATACAATATCTTTTTTAATAAAAGGATTTTTTGTATGAATATGATAAAGATAGTAACTACAATTTTTGTTTTGTTCGCTTTTTTTGGGTGTGCAGAGAAAAATAAAGAGGTTTACAACAAACCAGCACTATACTGGTATGGTGAAATAGTTAAAAAAATAAAAGACTTTGATTTAGAAGAGGCTGACAACCTATATACATCATTATCTAGTGAGCATGTTTCTTCTCCATTGTTACCCGAAGCCATGATGATTTTAGCACAAGCACATATGGAAGAAGAAGAGTATCTTTTGGCTAACTTTTATCTTGATGAGTATATTAAGAGATTTGGTTCATCAAAAACAAGCGAATATGCAAGATATATGAAAATAAGAGCAAACTTTGAGTCATTCCCAAATCCAAATAGAAACCAGCAATTGTTACTTGATACAATGGCACAAACAAAAGAGTTTGTTGATAAATATCCAAATTCAAAATATAGACCAATGGTTGAAACTATGTATGTAAAACTAAAACTTGGTGAGTATTTTATGATAAAAAATATTGCAGATTTATATACAAGAATAGACAAGCCAGAAGCTGCAAAAATTTATCAAAAGCAGTTTGATGATTCAGCACTTAAAAATGCAAAAATGATAAAGCCAAATATCCCTTGGTACCGTGCTTGGTTCGAAGAATAAAATAATTTAAAATAAAAGAGAGTAAATTACTCTCTTTTAAACTTCAAAACGATATACTTTCAAAATAATAATTTTTAGGAGACAGTAAAATGAAATTGAGCGATTATGATTCGTTTCCGACAGACATACCTATAATAGTTGAAGATGAGCTATTTTTATATCCATTTATGATTTCACCTATATTTTTGGATGATGAGGAGAATATAGAAGCAGCCAATAAAGCAATGGAAAAAAACTCATTAGTTATGATTTGTACTGCAAAAAGTGGGCAAGAAAATCATAGAGATTTTGAAGCTATTTATGATTATGGTGTTATTGGTTCTATTATGCGTAAAGTTTCACTTCCTGATGGAAGAGTCAAAATACTTTTTCAAGGAATGACAAAAGGAAAAATAGCAATACAAAAAAGTGTTAAACCACTTATTGCTACAGTTGAGCTTTTTGAAAATCACTTTGAAGCAACCCCAAAAAGTGATGCACTTATCTCTGTGTTAAAAGAAAAAGTTAAAGTTTTAGCAACACTTAGCAATCTGTTCCCTCCAGATTTGATAAAGACTATAGAAGAAAATAGTGATATAAATAGAGTATGTGATCTCATCGCAAGTGCTTGCAAGTTGAAAAAAGAGCAAGCATATGAGCTGTTTTCTCAAAGCGATGCGGCAGCAAAAGTCTTGATGTTAATAGAGCATATTATCGATATGGTTGAAACAACAAGGCTACAAAAAGAGATAAAAACGAAAGTGCATTCTCGTATAGAAAAAGTAAATAAAGAGTACTTTTTAAAAGAACAATTAAAACAAATACAACAAGAACTTGGTACCGATAATCAACGAGAAGAAGAGATAGAAGAGTACAGAAAAAAACTAGAAGCTAAAAAAAGTGGTATGAGTGATGATGCTTATAAAGAGATAAAAAAGCAGATAGATAAGCTTGCAAGAATGCATCCAGATTCTAGTGATGCAAATATGATACAGAGCTATCTGGATTGGGTGATAGAAATCCCTTTTAATGCACTAGCGAAGAAAAAATTGGATATTTTAGATGTAAGAGCACAACTTGATCGTGACCATTATTCTTTAGATAAACCAAAAGATAGAATTGAAGAGTATTTTGCCGTTCGTGAGTTACTTGCAAAAAGAGGCATAAAAGAAAAAGAAGGAAGAGGTGCAATCTTATGCTTTGCTGGACCTCCAGGTGTTGGTAAAACTTCTTTAGCAAACTCTATTGCTGAAGCTTTAAAAAGAAAACTTGTTCGTATTGCTCTTGGTGGTCTTGAAGATGTAAATGAACTTCGAGGACACAGGAGAACTTATATAGGGGCAATGCCTGGAAGAATTGTTCAAGGTATCATTGAAGCTGAACAGATGAATCCAGTAGTGGTTTTAGATGAAATTGATAAAGTAAATAAAAGTTTTCGTGGAGATCCAACAGCAGCACTTTTAGAGATACTTGACCCTGAGCAAAATAATAAGTTTAGAGATTATTATCTTAATTTTAATATTGATTTAAGTAAGATAGTTTTTATAGCAACTGCAAATGATGTTGGTTCAATCCCTGCCCCACTTCGTGATAGAATGGAGTTTATATTTTTAAGTTCATACACGCCTCAAGAGAAGTTTGAAATCATGAAAAAATATCTAGTTCCTCAAGAGATGAAAAAACATGGTTTAAAATCAACTGAGATTACTTTTACAAAGAGTGGATTAGAAACGATTATAGCAAATTACACGAGAGAATCTGGTGTAAGAAATCTAAGACGAAGGGTTGCAGAAATACTTAGAAAAGTTGCTAAACAACTTTTGATTGACCCATCCATAAAAAAAATATCAATAAGTCAGAAAAATCTTGAAGAATATTTAGAAAAAAAGACTTTTGAGATTGAAGCTAGAGATAAAAATAGTACAGTAGGACAAGTTAATGGTCTTGCATGGACAAGTGTTGGTGGTGATGTTTTAAAAATAGAAACTCTTAAGATAAAAGGTAAAGGCGTTATGCAAATAACAGGATCTTTGGGTGATGTGATGAAGGAATCAGCAAGAATTGCTCTTAGTGTTGTAAAAGTCTTAATAGATGAAAAAAAGCTTATTATTGATAAATCACAAATTCCTTTTACTTCTAAAGAAAAAGAAGATAAAATAAAACTAGAACCAAGTGAAATATATAGAAGATTTGATCTTCATGTTCATGTACCTGAAGGTGCAACGCCAAAAGATGGCCCAAGTGCAGGGATAACAATGGCAACAGCTATGGCATCAATACTTGCAAACAAAAAAGTAAGAAGTGATGTTGCTATGACAGGTGAGTTGACATTAACAGGTAAAGTTCTACCTATTGGTGGACTGAAAGAAAAGTTAATTGCGGCTTACAAAGCTAAGATAAATATGGCATTGATTCCTAAGAAAAATTATGAAAATGATTTAAAAGATATTCCTGATGAAGTAAAGTCAAAGATGGAGATTATACCAGTTACGAGAGTGGAAGAAGTGCTGGAGTATGCATTGGTAAGTGAGTCTTAGACTCACTTACTTTTAAAAAGTTTAGTTAAAAACTACGCTTGAAGTTGATCAAATGGATGAGCAACTACATTTTTTCTATCAATGATGTACGGGATAAGAGCAGTGTGTCTTGCACGCTTGATTGAAAGTTCAACCATCTCTTGGTGTTTCTTACATGTACCTGTCAAACGACGAGGCATGATTTTATAACGCTCTGAAAGAGCTTGTTTTAAAAGTTTTGTATCTTTATAGTCTATATATTCTATTTTTGCTTCACAATATTTACAATATTTACGAGCGTATTTTCTTCTTTCTGGTGCCATAGTATTTCCTTTTTTCTAAAATGGTATTTCGTCATCGTTTATATCGATGCTAGGTATTTCGTGCTCAGTATGTTTAGGTTGTTGATAACTTTTTTGTGGAGCTTGTTGTTGTGGAGCATTGTTGTAGCTTTCTTGAGGTTGGCTATAACCACTGTTTCCACTATTTTGGTTGTCGTCACGAGATCCAAGCATCTGCATCGTATCAACAGTTACAGAGTGTTTACTTCTCTTCCCACCGCTTTGATCAGTCCATTGGTCTAATTTCAAACGACCTTCAACAAGTACTTTGCTTCCTCTTTTTAAGTATTGGTTTGCTACTTCACCAGTACGACCAAAAAAAGTAATGTCTACGAAACATACTTCTTCTTTTTGTGTACCATCTTGAGCTTTAAACTTTCTACTTGTTGCAATAGCCGTACTTGCCACTGCAGTACCACCTTGAGTATAACGAAGTTCTATGTCTCTTGTTAAGTTACCTACTAAAATTATTTTATTAAACATACACTGCTCCTTAATTAAGCTTCAGTTGTTTCTGTCTTTTCTTCTGACGCTGGCTCAACAGCTACTTCTGCTGCTGGTTCAACTACTGTTTCTTCTTTAGCAACTTCTTCTTTAGGGCTAAATTTTTCAACAAGTTTATTCCAGTGTCTGATTTCTTTTTGTTTTTCATATCTAACAGTCATGAATTTGATGAAATCTTCATTAATACGAAGGATTCTTTCAACTTCTAAAATTGAGCTTGTTGGAGCTGTGAAATAAAATACACCATAGTGACCTCGTTCAAATTTTTGAACTTGGTAAGCAAGTTTTTTAGTTCCCATATCTTGTAATGCAGATATCTCTGCGCCATTTTTTTCTAAAACTTCTTTTAGAAATGTAATCTTTGCTTGTAACTCTTCTTCAACCAGTGTTGGTTTAAGAACGAAAAGCAATTCATATTTTCTCGTCATTGTTTCTCCTTATGGATTTAACTTTACATGACTTACATGTAAAGCAAGAATTCTATGCTGTAAACAGCACGAACGCGGATTATACTATAAATAACTTTGAAGTTTTATTAAGGCAGAAATTAAATAAGAGTTTTTTTCTATATTTTTTGTTTTTTTGAGATTAAGTTCGGTTTTTGCTAAATGTTCTAACATAACTTTGTAACTTTGCATATCTATTTTTATACTGTGGTCTGCTCTTTGTTTTGCAAGTTGAGGAGGAAGAGGGTAACCGAGGATTGCTCGTGCATCAAAAGAGCCATGGATTTTAATATACATATGAAAAAGTAAAAGCTGTGATAGGTAAGTTTGAACCGCATTGATGACTCTTACTTCATCACCTCCACCTTGTTCAACTAGAGTTAAAAAAGACTCTTTGATATCTTCTTTTTTGAGAAGCCTTTGTATAAACAGATCAAGTCCAACAGATCCAAGTCCATAAACCACTTTATCTATATCAGATGAAGTAATTTCTCTATCAAACAAAGAAAGTTTTTCAAACTCATTTACACACAAAGAAAGATCTTCTAAATGAAGAAAATAGAGGTGCTGTAGCGTATATCCACTAATGTTCAAATTCGATTCTTTTGCCTTTACATGTAAAAGGGTTAAAGCTTCACTAAGGTTAGGTTTAAAGAACCTTACAAAGTTTTTCTTAAATGCTTTTGCAATAGTAGCAGCTTTTTTTGACTCTCCAAAGTATTGATATAAAAAGTAACTATTATCACTTTTATTGCAAAGTTCGATTAAAATATCTAACTCTTTTTTCGGTATTACTTTATCTGATTTTACTATAACAATGTTTTGACCACCGAATAATGAAGATTGATTTAAATGATTTTTAGCAGTTGTATAATCGTACTCATCATAATGGAGGAGGAGTGTTTCATCATCTTCTTCGCTCCAAGCTTTTTCAATAAGTTTAGAAAAATAGTTGTTTTGATAGTTACACTCACCATATAAAAGTATGGCTCTTGGTATTCGGTTACTATTTATGAGGTTTTCAAGTTCTCTTTTATACATGGTTTAATACTTTTACTATTTTTGCATAAATTCGGCAAGTTGCAATGTCTGCTTCTACTATTTTGATTAGAACCGTATCAAACAGTCCTGCATCTTCGTCAAGTAAAAATATTCTCGCTCCAACTATTTCATCATCTAGTTTTACAACAGGTGATTTTGCAATATCAACGATTATGGCTTGTACATTTTCACCAATTCGCTCATTTGCCCATCTTGCGAACTTTCTATCCATGTAATCCCAAGCTACTTTGTCACTTTCTCTCTCTAACGAGCTTATTTGCTCACATAATGAGTCAATATTTTTAAGTAAGTACTCTTTTCGTTTTTTATCACCTCTTAAATCAGCTTTTAAAAGTCTATGAAGTGTTAAATCACTATATCTTCTAATTGGTGATGTAAAGTGGGTGTAGCTATCAAACCCAAGTCCAAAGTGACCTTTGTTTTCAGGTTCATAATGAGCCTTTTTTTGACTTCTTATGATGAGTTTGTCTACTTCTTCTCTAATCTCTAAATCATCTGCTTTATCTTGAATATTTTTTATAAGTATAGGCAAGTCGGGATGAAACTGTATACTTATCCCAATATATGCTAAATCATCTAGTAATTTTTCAATTTTGTCATACGAAGGGTCATCATGTGTTCTAAATATACCATACTCGAGTCTTTTTGCCGCTGCTTTATTGGCTAAAAGCATACAATCTTCGATAAGAGAGTGCGAACGGGTTTCATGCTCTATATTTGTCGAGACGAGGTTTTGGTTTTCATCGACTTTCATCCTTGTATCAGAAGAGCGAAATTCGAAAGAGTTTTTTAAACGGATTTTACGAACTTCTCTCATAACTGCATCAAGTGGCAATAAAAACTTTAAGACAGTGTCGTCTACCTCTTTTTTATCTGAAAAATCACCCTCTAAAAACCTATCTATTTCTTCATAAGTATATCTTCTTTTTGAGTGTATAATAGTCTCAAGTAGCTCTTCTTTTACTGGTTTGAATGTACTTTTATCAAGAGTTATTTTAAAAGTAAAAGCGAGCCTATCTTCATTTGGTTTTAATGAGCAGATATTTTCACTAAGACTCCTTGGAAGCATTGGAATTGATTTGTGTGGAAAATAGATAGAAAAACCTCTTTGCTTTGCTTCTTTGTCTATATTTCCCATATCAAAAAGATATTCACTTACATCGGCTATTGCAACATACAAAGCATGCTCTGTTTGATCAAAGTAGATTGCATCATCAAAGTCTTTTGCATCAACTGGGTCGATGGTACAAAAAGGAAGATGTGTTAAGTCTACTCGTTGGGGATAAAAAGATTTATCAACAAAAGTTCCATGAGCCGCTGCTTCAATTTCAGCATTTTGGCTAAAAAATTCTGTTTTTTCAAAAAGTTCCATTGAAATTTTTTCATCAACTTTAGGATCACTTAAAACTCCTAAAACTTCTTCAATGATGCCAGTATCATTGTTGATTTTTAAAACAGAACCATCGGGTAACTCTTTAAGTGATTTTTGTGAAGCAGTTAGATTTTGAACAAGGGCAGTTTTTATGTTTACACCAACAATTCTTTTGTGTTGTATTTTTGTATATACCAAACTACTAGCATGTTTTCTTTTGGCTATATAAATAACTTTTGCTTTAGGACGACCCTGTTTTGTATGTAATCTTTTGACGACTACTAAATCACCTCTTAAGGCACCATTAGTATCGTTTGCTTCTACAAGTAAATCTTTCATTTGCTTGTTTGTAATAGTCTTTACAAAGCCAGTTCCACCAAAAGCTATATCTATAGTTCCTGCTCTATATCTAGAATCTAGTTGATAGATATTTTTTTTGAGTTTAACAGCTTTTAATCTTAGGAGGTCGTTTAATAAAGAGGAAAATTCAGAAGGAATCTCCTCGTTTGTCACTCCGTGATCAAGTGTGAGGAGAAATTCTATCACTGTTTAACTTTTTCTACTGCATTTAAATAGAGTTCTTGACTCATTTCATTTTTATCAATGATTTCTAAAGAAGATGCTATATTACTCTCTTCTAATTGTCCAAAAATGTTTATACTTGTTTTTATGATTTGAAGAGCAGTTGCATATGGGTTAAGATGCTCATCTGCTTCTTCTGGCGTATTTGAAAACCTAATACTTTCAACTAATTCAGCTTCAAGATTCCACTGTTCAAATATTTTAGCAGTAATTTCTTCGTTGCTATAACCTACGCTTTCTTTTTCGAGATTTGATATATCTGAAGGAGAAGAGCTATTTTTTAAGCCTTTTATAAACTGTTCTACTTGATTTTGTTCAATAACTTCGTGTGCTATAACAATCTTTCCAACTTCCATCATAAATGATGCAGGTACTAAAATATCAAGCATATCCCTATTTACTTTAGAAAACCAGTTAAACATTAAGGCACTTTGAGCAACACTTATCTCTAAAAATTTTGCATTTGTTAAATCATATGGAGATAAGTCTATTTTTATATTTTGTTTGATAGCACTAGAGAGTGCAAATCCTCTTATCGTAGCCATACCAAATAGAGATATAGCATGAGAAATATTTTTTATTTCACGACTAAATCCATAAAGTGGAGAATTTGAAGATTTAAGTATATTTGCTGTAAGCATAGGGTCACCTTCTACAACTTTTACTAAGTCATTTACTGAGCTATTTTTATCAGTACAAATTCTTTGTATTTTCATGATGGTATCATCAAGAGGTGGAAGAGCTTTTATTTTTTTTAATATATTGCTATCCATGCGGCTATCCTAATTTATTAATTTAGGCCTATTTTATCAATACTTAGATTATAGTTTCCTTTACATATAAAGAAATATTATTCTAAGTATATTTTAGATAAAATACCGAAAATTATATAAAGGGTAGATGATGGCAATAACTGTATTTTATGATAAAGATTGTGATTTAAGTATTATTCGTTCAAAAAAAGTAGCGATGATTGGTTTTGGTTCTCAAGGACATGCGCATGCTGAAAATTTAAGAGACAGTGGTGTTGAAGTTATAGTTGGTTTAAGACCAGAAGGTAGCTCATGGAAGAAAGCTGAAGCAAAAGGTTTTAAAGTTTTAAGTGTTGCTGATGCAACAAAAGAAGCTGATGTTATTATGATTTTAACTCCTGATGAACTGCAATCAGATATATTTGAAGCAGATATTAGACCAAACCTTAGTGAAGGTAATGCTATCGCTTTTGGACACGGTTTTAACATCCATTATGGACAAATCCAAACTCCAAAAGGTGTAGATTGTATCATGGTTGCACCAAAAGCTCCAGGACATACAGTAAGAAATGA
>Ga0193956_1000627_pt1 | contig 15608 bp, 21 predicted proteins | sample BB_7_MG_FD_140358 | JGI IMG/M metagenome (GOLD analysis project Ga0193956, IMG submission 140358) | Microbial mat bacterial communities from the Broadkill River, Lewes, Delaware, United States - BB_7_MG | ecosystem: Environmental > Aquatic > Freshwater > River > Microbial mats | place: USA...
AGATTTTCTTTTACTGCATAATATGGATTTGCACCCTCTAAAGAACAACAAAAGTTATTCTCATCAAGTTTTTCTATAAATTCACTAGCATAATTAATTGAAGCGATTCCAGAGTTATCAAGTCTTGGAGTTCCGTGAATTATATATAAGTTTGCAATACCATCTTTTGTAATTTGTTGATTTAAATCTTTTAAGAATAGTGTAGTCTCTTTTGCTTTTGTGAGTATTGCATCTGTATATTTTATATGTGATAAACAAAAGTTATTGAATCCATCTACTGTATTTTTAATCACATCATGCTCATCTGTTGGGAAAATATTGATTGAACTAACTATAATATTTCTATATCCAAGCATATCTACATCGGCTAAAGTTTGCGGTAAATTTTTATAAATTACTTTCTCTTTGTTTAGATGCTTTAGTACCATTCTTGATGAAAAAGATATAAAGATATCAATCCCTTCAAATTTTTCTTCTAATAATTCTTTTAATTCTATATATTTTTGTTGCTCTATTACTGAACCAAAGCATGATAATATAATCGCCTTGTCTTTTTTATAATGTCTATATCTTTTCACTTAAATATCCTTTTTTATTCTTCTATTCGCAAATTTATTCCATAACCACTTGTTTTATATGGAATATTTATCATTTTTTCTTCTTTATTATCATCGGAATCAACTGTATATGTTATATCCATTGTTTTATTTTCTTTAATATGTTTTGCTAAAATTATTGTTATATTTTGATCTTGATAAGTTGCCTTATCACCTTTTTTGATTTTTTGTTCATCATCATAAAAACCACACATCTTTTTCCTTTTAAATCTTAAATTATACTATAAGTTCACTTCTTCCAATCCAATTTTGGTTAGTCTATAAAATTTATCCACTACTCTTTTAGCAAATTCTATATTATGAACTACTAAAATAACATTTCCATCAAATTCTTTTATTTTCTTTTCAACTTTAGCTGTGAACTTTTCATCAAGATGATTTGTTGGTTCATCAAGTAAAAGTACCTTTGGACTATGTATGAGTAAAGCACAAATAGCTACTATTCTTTTTTGACCACCAGAAAGTTTTACTGGTATTTTATCTTTTAACTCAGCTAGTCCAAATTCTTTTAAAATCTCTAATGCTTTTTTTGTTGATAGTTCTAAATCTTGGGTCTTATTGTAAAGATTAAAAGCAACCTCTTCAATAACACTTGAAGCTATAAAACTATCATCGCTATCTTGAAAAAGATAAGCAACACTTGAATATACCTCTTTAAAGTCTTTTTTGGAACTTATCTTTTTATCTAAAATTTGTATCTCTCCCTCATAAGGGATCAGACCTAAAATCGTTCGTAAAAGAGTAGTTTTACCAGCTCCGTTTTCCCCTAAGATTGCTATCTTTTCATTTTTTTTCAATTCTAAATTTACATTTGAAAAAAACTCAGTTTTTAAATTACTTAAAATAATAGACAAATATCACCCCTAATATTGAACTTAGTAACAAAATATCTTTATATCCTACTACTATTTTTTTTGCTGGTAACAGTTGATCATTTTTAGTTCTTAAAACTATCAAATCCTCAACTTTTTCCATCTTATTTATACTCATATAAAGTAAAAATCCCATTATCTCTGCATATGTTTTTAAACTATCAAGATTGAACTTTGCTTGAAAGCCTCTTATTTTTGCTACATTTTTAAGTCGTATTGCACTTGAAAAAAGTATCTCTATATATTTAACCGTAAAGAAAAATATCAATGAAAACTTATTTGATATTTTTAAATCATTCATCGCTTTATACAAAGAGAAACCATCAAAATTAAAACTAAGAGTAAACAATAAAATCAAATTTGCTCTTACAAAAACCAACATTGCCAAGTCATGTTTATTTTCCAAAACAAGTATCAAAACAGTGATAAATATAAATAAATTCACCCCTATAACTTTTTTGATAAGTTTTTCAAAATCTATTTTTAAAACAAAAAACAACACTCCAATAGGAACAGCCAATAAAATACTAACTTTAGTAACAGTTGCTATAAAAAAACTATAAAGTAAAATAGAAGCAAATCCCAAAGAGGGATTTACTTCTGTAGTCTTTGCGCTAATAGTTGCCATAGACCAAATATTCCTAAAATATATCCTAGACCAACTAACATTTTTTCTAAATTTGATTTATTTTTTGCTATCATTGTTTCTATTTTTGTATTTTGTTTGTTTAATTCACTTCGTATTATTTGTCTGATTTTTGTTTCATCTATACTATTCATAGTTGCATTTAAACTATTCATAGATTCAGACTTATCTTCCATCTCATCTCCATCAATAGTCAGATCAGCCCAATGTCCCATACCGCCATTTACATGTACATCAAATGGTGTTTTTAATTCAACTGATTGCTCAAAAGAACCATCATCTCCTAACTTATTTGTAAAAACCTCTTTTTGTCCATTTTTAATCTTAAAAGTACAACCCTTACAAGGATTGCCATCTCCAAAAAAAGACTCAATAAAAAGTTCCCCATCTTCATACGATGACGTTACACTCAAAGAGTGTGCTAACATCACCATAGGAACAAATAATGTCATTAAAAATAATTTTAAAATTTTCATATACTCAATCCTTTGATTTGATACTTTTGAAGTGTTTTAAATAAAAACACCATCATTATCCCCTCTACAAATGCTAGAGGTATATGTGCGATTAATGCTGTTTTTGCAACTGTCAAGAAGTCATCATTACTAAACATCAAAGCAACTGCAATTCCTATAGAGGCTAAGATAATCGGGACAAATCCAACTATAAAAGAGGTGATATTTACAGGTAACTTATCTTTTAATATTTTAAACAAATAGTACCCAGACAATGCGCCAACTCCTGTATTTAAAGTATTAACAGCCAATGAACTAATACCACCAAAACCAATCAGCAAAGCTTGTAAAAGCAGTGCAATTAATAAAGCTGTAAAACTATGCCAACCAAGCATAATACCAATAACACCCAACATCATAAAATGTACACTAGTAACCCCAATAGGTAAGTGTACAGTTGATATCACAAAAAATAAAGCACTCAGTAATGCAACTTTTGAAATATCATGAGGATGAAGTTTTCTTACACTATTTATAACAAGTGGAGCTAAAATCAAAGATGATGTAACTATAATATTTGAGGATAAAACCCCTTCACTTATATGCATACTAATCCTTTACTTCATTTTCTTTGCTTCAACCCAAATAACTGCATCTTGACTAAGCTCTTTACCTTTGTATTCTTTATCACTTCCAACACCCAAGGCACAAAATCCCCAAAATCCAGCTTTTGGAATAGAAAATGTAAACTCACCATCTTTATTTGCTTTGATTCCTATAGTTATAAAGGCATCTTGAGGTGCTTGCACTTTTGATTTTCCCATAGAGTTTGTTTTGAAATTTACGTCTCTATTTAAATATTCTACTTCTATATCAGCGTATGGCACTGCTTTTCCATTTGATTTAACAATACCTGTAAAACTTCCATGTTCCCAAATAGCATATGGTTTTGTAAGAGGTACTATCTCAGCTTTTAGTCCAAGTTCTTTATCCCAATCAGTAGGAGTCCCTGCTACATTTATGATAGTTTTTGTGATTTGTTGGATATATGCATCTTCATTTACCTCATAATATGGAGCTGGTTTTAATACAAAAAGATGATCTCCCATTCTTCTAGCTTTGTATTGTGACTTGTAAGCATGACCACTATTATGATTCCCTTTAAATGTAATATCTTTTAAAGTAGATTTTAAATCTTTCTTTTTGTCTTTATTGATTACATAAAACTCTTCAACTGCTTTAAACTTTTTAGAATCATGTTGTTTCCCCATATCCATAGTATGTTCATCAGCAAATGGATGAGTAAATACTTGTCTTAGTTCTATTGATTTACCCTTTGTTAAAGCAAAGTTTGGAGTATGATTTAACTGAAAGTGAGCAAATGCACTTGTAGAAAGTAGTGAGATAACTGATGCTGTTGAGAATAATTTGTTCATATAGTTTTTCCCTATGGTATATAAATATTTATAGATTTTACTCTATACTAAATTTCGTAATTTAATTGTATATATAAGTTAAAAAAGGAGGAGATGTTTTATATTCTTGATATTCAAATGCTTCACGATGGTACTTGTACTTACTATCTATGGTACACAATTTGTGTGTAGTAGAATGCATAGCAATAATTGCTAAAGAAAAGTATCGTTTAGTATAACCCCGTAAATGTTTCATATATTATTATACTGCATTATTTCTTTATTTGCTTTTTATAGATTTCTAAGTAACTTTTAAAATCATCTAAAAAGTAGATTAGCCGATGACTAGAGATTCCTGCATACTCTTTATCTAAGATAAATACAGATTTAGTAATAGCAGCATTTATTGGTAAATCAAGCCATGGATTTATAAGCTCTTGAATACTTAAATTTTTTGTTTTTCTAAATGGAGCTAGGACTATAACTATATCTGGATTTGTAGATATTATATTCTCCATATTAAGTATTGGTTGCCCTTTTCTTGTACTATTTAAAGCATTTTTATTCCCACTTTGAAGAATGATATCATTTAGATATAGGTTCTGACCAACTACAAAAATTCTTTTTTCTAAAGAACTATTTGCCCCAATTACGATTAAAATCCTTTTATCTTTTATGATTGACTTCAAATCATTGAGTTTTTTATTTATAGTTGATACAATTTTGTTTGCTTCATCTTTTTTATCTACAATATCACCTATGATTGTTATCGTATTTTTTATATCTTCTAAGGTTGTAAGAGATACTACCTTTGTTTTTATATCAAATTTTTTTAATTTCTTTGCTAATTTTGCACTACTATCTTGCATGATAACCATATCTGGTTGTAGTGATATAATTTTTTCCAAAGAAGGGGAAAAATATCCCCCTACTTTAGCTTTAGCTTTTGCATCTTCTGGATAGGTACAAAAAGTTGTATTTCCTACTATTTTATCGCCATCACCAAGAGCATATATTATCTCGTTGATTGATGGGCTAAGCGCTATAATTTTCTCATTTGCACTTAAGTGTATAGAAAATACAAAAAGTAAAAATACTCTAAAAAACAATCTTATGCCCAATATAAAATGCTCTTGGAGATGTTGCATATCCATTTACTCTTTGATATTCTTTGTCTGTGATATTATCAATTTTTATAAAAGAAGAGTTGTCTTTATTCCAATCATAATTTGTCACAAGATTAAATACAGTATGTCGCCCTGTTTGGACACCTTTTTTGTCATCTTTGTCATATTGGTCCCCTGTATATTGTCCATTTATATTTACATGAATATTCTTAAACCCATAATAATCAACACCAAAATTTAGCGTCTCTTTTGCTCGTCTTTTTAGATACTCACCAGAACTATTTTTAGCATCTAGTCTTGTATAGTTAACATTAAATAATGTATTTTCATCAATCTGTCTATCATACTCAAGTTCATAACCTTTTAATACAGAAGTTCCCACTACATTATAAAATTTTCCAGGTTGAGGATTTCGCCATCCGTCTGGATCAAAGTACTCTATCATATCTTTAATTTCATTCTTAAAATATGTGATAGTTACATTTTTATATTTCATTGATATGTCAAATGACTTTATATTTTCAGGATTTAAGTCGCTGTTACCATATGTTGTATCATATAGATGATAAAGTGTTGGAGCATTATATGCTGTACCATAGTTCATGCTAGTTGTAAAATCATCAATACTACTATGATGATGTTTAAGACCAATTTTTCCAGTAAGCTTATTATCAAATTGATCAAAAGTATCTTTTCTAAGAGATTGCGTGAAGATTGTTGTTCCACCAGATAGTCCATCAAAGATATTACTATTTGTTAAGAAAATTGATTTATTGCTATATTCTTTGGATATAGTTTCTTCATGCTCAAAAGTTTTTTTATCAACTCCCACTAGTACAAAATCATTTTGTCTATAATCAATCTTTGATTTTAGTCCCATCTCATTTACTGTACCATTGTATTGTCCATATTTATCATCATCTTTTTCAAATTCTGATCTTTTAAGATACAAATCAACTTCATTGAAACTATCTATATGATTAAAATTGATTGAACTAAACTTATCTTTTGTAGATGCTTTATATTCACTGCTATTTGCTTGCTGTATAGGAGTTGTTCCCCATGCACCACCATCATAGTTTGATTCTGTACGTATTTGTGTATGTAAAATATCAACTTTATTTAACTCATCAATGTTGTATCCAAATTTTAATGTTGATGTTTTATTTTCATATCCATCATCTTCAAAATCATCAATATCTCCTCCATTAGGTAACTGAGAAGTAAAGCCATCCGTTTTGACAATACTAGATGTTAATTTTACATTATATTTATCAGTTTTATTTGAAACGCTAAGCATTGATTTTTTAGTATCAAAACTTCCGTACTCAATATTTACGGAACCATGAAATCCCTTTTGAGCTTGTTTTGTGATGATATTAATAACACCAGCAGTTGCATCTGCACCCCAAACACCTGATTGTGCACCTTTTATAACTTCTATTTTTGATATATCATTTGCCATAAGATGAGAAAACTGTGCACCTGAACTACTTGTAACATTGTTGTATCTAATACCATCTATTAATACCAAAACTCTTTGGTTTGTAAAACCTCTTACAAAAATGCTGTTCGTTGAACCAACTCCACCATTACTTGTGAAATTGATCCCTGCAATATTTTTTAATGCTTGAGATACTGTTGCAATATGTTTCTCTTCTAGTTCTGTACCAGTGATTATTTTTACATTTGATGTAATATCTTGAATTGATTGTTCTGATTTTGTTGCACTTGAAACTGTTATCATTCCCAAGTCTTCATCTGCAAGAGTATTTGTTGTTGCAAGAAAAAGTGCACCAGCTATGCTTAGTTTTATAATATTTGTCATTGTTTGTCCTATTTTAATGTTTTTTAGTTAGAAATTAAAAGTAGTATAAGGGGGAGAAGTTTTATATTCTTGATATGCGAAAGCTTTTAAGTGGTATTGATAATTCGCATCTACAGCACAAAGTTTGAATAGTGTAGAATACATAGCAATAATTGCTAATGAAAAATATCGTTTGTTATAACCTTTTAAGTGTCTCATTCGCGAATTGTAGCTAAAAGATGTTTAATCTTTTGGCTACAAATTCTATCTATTTTTTTAAATTAAGGTTTTTATTATAGTTACATATATCTTCAAAATTTACTTTATATAGTTTAACTGTTTAAATTTTATCTTCTTTAGCTTTAACATTATCTTTTCCTACAAATTCTTTTTCATTGGCATTTGAAACAATAAGCTTAGATATAGTATCTGTTTGTTGAGCAATACCTTGTGTTTGAGAGGCAATAGAGGCATTTGTTTGTGTTTGCTGGTCTAAGTTAGATATAGCATCATTGATTTGTTCTATTCCTACTTGCTGTTCTTTTGATGCATTATGAACATCATCAATCAAGTTTAATGTTTCTGAAATAGATTCGTTCAATGACTTATATCCAGCTATCATATCATCAGATATAGTTTTACCCATATTTGCTTTTTGTGTAGCATTTGATACAAGCGATTTAATCTCATTTGCGGCATCTGCACTTCTTGATGCTAGATTTCTAACCTCTTGTGCAACAACGGCAAATCCTTTTCCTGCTTCTCCTGCAGTTGCTGCTTCAACAGCCGCATTTAGACTCAAAATGTTTGTTTGAAATGCAATTTGATCTATTACAGAAATTGCTTCATTTATTGCAATTACCTCATTGTTTATATCATCCATTGAAGCTGTTGTTTGAGTTGCTAAGCTTTGACCAAATTCAACAGATTTTTTAACATCATTACCATAATTTGCCATTCTAATAACTGTTTTTGTATTATTAGAAATATTTGAAGTTACCTCTTCCAAAGATGCCGATGTTTCCTCAAGTGAAGCTGCGGCTTCTGTTGAATTTCGACTAAGTAAACTTACATTTTTAAGTAAAATATTAGAGCTAACATCAAGAGTCATACCATTTTGTTTATTTTCAATTAACATTGCTGTGATTACATCTCTAAAAGAGTTAATATCACTTATCATTTGATCAAATACTCCCCCTTTTTCTATGTTATCAACTTCTAATTTATTTGTATAATCTAAAGATGAATACTCCTCTAGTCTACTATTTATTGAGATAAAAATACTTTTTAAATTTACCTATTTTTCATTTACTGTTGATTTTAAATTCATCAAAATAGGATTTTTTGTATCGGACTCTATATGCTGAGAAAACCAACCATTCCCAACTCTATTCATCACTTCGTAGGTATTTTTAATAAAATCTTCATCTTCTTTTATACCATCTTCTATAGATTGTAAATAAATATCAAGGTCCTTTGCAATCAATCCTAATTCGTCTTTTGTTTTTAGATTTACTCTAGAGCTTGTATCTTTTGATGTCGTAAGATTTTTGATAGCTTTGTGTAAAGCATCTAATCCTGTAATAATTGTATTGCTAATTAAGATAGTAAATACGATATAGATAACTAATACCACTAAAATAATAATACCAATAGTTGTAATAGTAGAAGTTAAAGTATCATAAAACTCTTTTTCAATTATTTTTCTTTTAGCTTTTAATTGTTTACTTGCATTCATGATATTAAGTTTTAAAGCTCTCCATGGTTTTAGTAAGCTTTTTCCATCTTTTAATACTAACTTTTTATTAGTCGAGGCTTTTTTATATACTTCATTAGCTTTATTTACAAAAGCATCTAATTCTGATGAGATTTTTTGATAATTTTTTGAATTATTTTTTGAATTATTTTTTTCTACTATTTTAGCAAATTTTTTTACTTTACTAATACCCTTTTGAATTGTTTTTATGGGTTTTGGATTTGTATTATCTAAAATAAAAACATTTGATGCAGAATTTACTAATAATCCACCAATAAGTATTGATTTTAAAGCCCCTATCTCATTGTTAATTGCTTTATTATATTCATATCCTGATTTTAATGTATTAAGACTATTATTAGCAAATAGTAATACCACTGCAAAACCAACTGTTGACAACACCCCTAAAATCAATAGTTTTGATTTTATCATCATATTCTGTAACATTCATATCTCCTTTTTTACAATCAAATAATTTTTACCTATAATACTTCTAAGTGCATATTATAGGTAATTATTATTTATATAAACTAAGAGTTTAGCAAAATAAAGAATATAATTATGAATTGTTACTTTTTGATTTGATTATTTTCTTTTATATGATGTGTTGCGTACAGTGTCATCACAGTAAATACTAATCCTCCCAATAAGTTCCCAATAATAGTTGGCAATTCATTCCAGATAATATAATCAGAAATTGTAAAATTACCACCCATGATAATAGAAAATGGAAATAAAAACATATTTACAATAGAATGCTCAAAACCCATAAAAAAGAATATCATAATTGGCATCCACATAATCAATGCTTTTCCTGCAACAGTTGATGCTATCATAGAACCAACAATTCCAATTGAAACCATCCAACCACAAAGCATCCCACGAATTAGAATCGTAAACCATCCTAAAATCCCATGTTCAGAATATCCAATTGTTCTTTTTTCACCTATCAATGCGATTTTATTTCCTATAACACCTGCATCTATTTGATATCCATAAGTAAAAATAAATGACATCATAAAAGCAACAGTCAAAGAACCAAGTAAATTCCCTAAAAATACAATACCCCAATTTCTCAACAATGATTTTAAAGTCACACCTTTTCTTTTATCTAACAGAGCAAGAGGAATCAGAACAAATACACCAGTCAACAGATCAAATCCCATCAAATAGAGTATGATAAATCCCACAGGAAAAAGCACAGCACCCAAAAGTGGCGAACCTGTAGAAACACTAACAGTAATAGCAAAAACAGCAGCTAGAGCCAAAATAGCACCAGCCATATATGAACGTATAAATGTATCTTGAAAAGACATAAAAACTTTAGCTTCACCAGCTTCTATCATATCTTTTACAAAATTCTTTGGTTTATTATAAGACAAAATAACTCCTAATATTTTTTAATTTTAAAATAGTATCATAAAAATGTAGCAAAATAATTGAATTGAAGAAGTATGGATTATATTACTAATTTTCTATTATAAAGTAGTTGGATTATTTTGACGAATATACCAATCTTTAATACTTTTACTAATTAGTTATTCTCCATAATGTGACCACATTCTAGATATTCTTATTACTTTATCTATTTCTCTTACTTCATAAACTATTCGATGTTTGATATTTATTCGTCTTGAATATGAGCCATTTAAATTTCCTACTAACTTTTCATAAGGTGGTGGATTTTGAAATGGATTGATTCTAATCATTTCTATTAGTTCTTTAGCTTTTGTAGCAAGGTTAGCACTAGATAGTTTTTTAGCATCTTTTAATGCCAATTTACTATAAAGTATTTTATATTCTACCATTCAATAGTTTCACTAAATTCACTGTCATCGGCATTCATTGATTCTTGTATAGAAGATACCATATTTGGTATAGAGTTTAAATATAATGTTTCCTCTATTGCATTCCAATCCTCTTGAGAAAGCATAACCACATTATTTCTTTTCCCTGTAATAAGTACTGGCTCATGCGTTTGTGCAGTTTCATCCATCACATTATAAATATCTGCTCTAACTTGGCTTACTGACATAACTTTTGTCATGGGATACCTTTATATTGATTTACCATATTGTACTAAATAGCGTACGTTTTGTCAACTAAGGATATATATTAATGTAAATTTAGTCTTCACAAACAGCACTGCTATCGAATATTGATATTTATTATTTTATATGAATTAACTAGATTTTATATTATTTATAATCTCTTTTAAATCTAATAAGTATTTAGTGTAATTTATTCCATAAACAAATTCCATCTCAATACATTTATTACTTATAAGTTTAAGAGATAAAGACAATGTATATTTATCCATTTTTGAAACATTTAAAATATTAACAAAATTTAATTTTCCATCAAATTCTTTTGGTAATTCAACTATTTCTTTTCCAAATAGTTTTTTTGTTTTTTCGTTAATATTTATATCTAAACCATATATATCTAATTGAGATAAAAAAGCCATAACTGGATTTTCAATATACTTATTTAAATTATTACTAGTTAATAGAAAAACAGTAGAAATACTTAACTCATTATTTTTTCCAGATTCATTTGAAAGATGAATAACAACATGATATGGACATTCTTTCAAAACTGCTGTTGAAATTAAAATATAGTTTTCTCTACTATCTTTAGAGTAACCGTTAAAGGAAGATAATATAGTTGGTTTTTTACATAAATCAATCAATTCATTAGAATTTAATGGAAATGACTCTATATGATCTTGTAAAGATAGTGACACAGATATCTCTTTATTTTCTAAAGCACCATTATCAATTATAACTGATTTTTTAAGTATCTCTGTCTCATCAGTCACATCTCTACGTGATATCATACGTGTAGTGTATTCAGAAATTGTTTTAGTTAGCATATCTTCGTATTTTTGGATATGTTCTTTGGAACTATCATTAAAAATATCAACTCCATATCTTGTCTTAATAACTTGATTAATATAAATAGCAATTTGGCCAATGCTATCATTTACAAACTTATTATGGGCAACATGGAGTCTCTTATTTTGACTATACTGATATAAACGACCAGTCGCAGATATATAGTCATCAATCGATATATATTCTTCCATTAGTTCGTCCCCTTTAACTCTATTACTTCAAACTCATCATGTTTTAAGTCATGTATTTGATATTCAATGCTTAAAGGATTTGCAGTAGATTCTACTTCAACATCAATAATCCTATTTTCTACTTTTGATTTAGGTATCACATAAACTAACGGACGAAAATCACTTATAGTTGCTTTATCAATAATAGTAAGTATACGAGCATAATCCTGTTGTGTTATTGTTTCTTTTTCAAGATGAAAGGTTGCACCTTTAATTAGTCCATTTTTATTTTCTTTAATTTTAGAACTATGTAAATCAGAAGAAGACACATCTTGATGAAAGATGTTATAAATATTATAAGGGGAAGAACTTGGAGGAATTTTTTTAAACTTATGATATTCACCAAACTTTGAGGGATCAAAAACAGGAGAACACCATACAAAAAATGTTTTATAATAAGTCATACTAATCCAATGGGATAAGTATGTATTAGTTGAATAATATAATATATTTTCATTACCGTGCATTAATTTTACTCCTATTCAATATTTATACTAACTATTGATTCATTATAAATAAGTTATACAAAATCAATAAATAAAGACTTAAAAGAAAAAGATTAGATATTCCAATCTTCTTGCTTAATATAATAGATAATTTACCTTTATAAAGTGTACCTAATTACCAGAAATACACTTATTTAATTTTTTATCAAAAGTAACTCTTTCATCTTGATTTGAATAAGCACACAATAAACAATCGACAAAATCCAAATTCTTAGTTTTAAATATATCTAATGATTTTTGTATAATATTATGATTTGATACGGATATATTATCAAAAGAAATAAGCTCTGATAATTGATTTGATATTTCTTCTTTTGAAATATTATATACTCCAAACAATACATAAACCACTTCTGCTAATATTTCATTTGAAATAAATACATTTCTCTTTGTTAAAATCTCTTCAGCAATATCTGCCATCTCAATATTATCATTAACTAAGTATCGAACAATATAATTTGTATCTACTCTAATCATTTCTTTTGAATTTTTCCATTACATGATTTTGCCAAGCATTATCTTCAAAAGAAGCTTTTGATTCATCAGCATATTGATTAAATACACCTCTTAAAGATTTTTTATTTGTTTGTTTAATATCTGGAATAAGTTCTTGCTCATCCAAAGGAAACATTATAAATTCAACATCTCTACCAATATAGTTAGTTGGTATATTAATAGTGAAATTCGTATATTGTGGTCTTATTACTTCTCTTATCATAATCTAACCTTTGTCATTTATTTTATATTATTGTAACCAAAATCAAGTGAAAATCACTTGATTTTAATTATATAATTTAGTATATAAAGCTTTAAGCCCCCAAATAAGCCTCTTTTACCCTATCATCTTTTAACATATCAGCAGAGTTTCCACTCAATGCTATATGCCCATTTTCTAGTACATAAGCACGATCAGAAATACTCAATGCTAAAAATGCATTTTGCTCTACTACAAATATAGTTGTTCCCATATCTCTTAACTCTTTTATTACATTAAAAATCTCTTCAACAATAATAGGAGCTAGTCCCATACTTGGTTCATCTAAAAGTAGTAACTTTGGTTTTGACATCAAAGCTCGCCCTACTGCTACCATTTGTTGTTGTCCACCTGATAATGTACCTGCATATTCATCTTTTTTTTCTTCTAATATTGGGAACTTATTATAGATATATTTTAAATCTTTTTGTATCTCTTCATCTCTTCTTGTATATGCACCAAGTAGTAAGTTTTGTTCAACACTAAGAATAGTAAACAATCCACGACCCTCTGGAACTTGTGCAATTCCAAGGTCAACTCTTTGGTCTGATAAAGTTTTTGATACATCAACTCCCTCAAAATGAATTGTCCCCTCTCTTTGATTTTCTAAGGCGCTAATTGTCCGTAATAGTGTAGTTTTTCCTGCACCATTTGCACCAATTAATGATACTATTTCACCTTGATTTATCTCTAAAGATACATTTTCTAAGGCTATAATTTGATTGTAGTTACAGCTTAGATTCTCAATTTTTAGTAAGTTATTCATGTAAAGCTCCACTTCCTAAATATGCTTCTATTACATCTTTGTTGTTTACAATTTCAGTTGGTGTTCCCTCTGCTAGTTTTTTACCAAAATTCATAACTGTAATATGATCTGAAATATCCATAACCATTTTCATATCATGTTCAATCAAAATAATTGTAACTTCATCTTCAACAACAGTTCTAATCAACTCTGATACTTCAGCTGTCTCTTTTGGATTTAGTCCAGCAACTGGTTCATCCAATAGTATAAGTTCAGGAGAAGTCGCTAATGCTCTTACTATTTCAAGTTTTTTCAATATCCCATAAGATAAGTTTTGTGCTTCTTGATGAGCAAATTCTTCTAAACCAATAAGTCCCAAAAGATGCATCGCTCTAGTAGTATATCTTTTCTCATCTTCTATAATTGATGATGCTTTAAAACAAGACTTAATAAGATTTTTATCCAAATACTTATCAAATCCAAGCATAACATTTTCCAAAACAGTAAGATTTCCACAGATTTCTAGATTTTGAAATGTTCTACAAATACCTCTGTACACTAACTTATTTGTAGCTATATTTGTAATATCAGCACCATCTAAAAATACAGTCCCACTATTTACTTTATAAACACCTGTTATCATATTTACTAAAGTTGTTTTTCCTGCTCCATTTGGTCCAATTATAGAATGAATTGTCCCTTTTTTTACATTAAAACTAAGATCATCAACAGCAGTCAAACCACCAAACTTTTTTGTTACGTTACTTACTTGTAGCAAGGCTTGACTCCTTTTTCTTTTGTGTTAAAGTATCCCATAAAGATGCTATCCCTTTTGGCATAAATATCATCACTAAAATAATAATTCCACCAAATACTAATGTCTCATAATCCTCAAATGCAGTCAAAAACTGAGGAAGTGCAGTCAAAATAACAGCACCTATTATAGCACCATACACTCGACCCAATCCTCCAAGAACAACCATAACAACCAATTCTATAGAGTGTGAAAAGCTAGCTTCAGCAGGAGAAATAAACCCAGAAAAAAATGCATACAAACTTCCAGCTACAGTAGCTATAATAACTGAAAGTACAAACACTATACTTTTGTAATGCGACACATCAATTCCAACACTATTTGCAGCTTTTTCACTATCATGAATTGATCTTAACAATCTTCCAAAAGGGGAATTTATAAGATTTTCAAACATCCAAATAAATATTACAAGTAAAACAGCTACAAGGATATACCAATGTATACTTTCTGATAATTCAAATCCAAATACAGTAAAAGTATCAACACTCATACCATCAACACCACCAGTCAATTCATCTTCAACCTCTAAAACAATATTGATAATAATACCAATCCCTAAAGTGGCCATCGCAAGATAATGCCCTTTTAGATTTAAAATTGGTTTTGATATGATAAATGCCAAAACAGACATAATGAGTATAGAGATAAAGATACTAAACATTGGAGCAAGCTCATAATTTGAAGTAAGTACAACACTTATATATGCACCAAGTCCAGCAAATGCACCATGTCCAAGACTAACTTGTCCAGCATATCCCATAAGTAAGTTTAACCCTATACAAATCAAAGCATTAAGCATAGCCAATATCGCTATCTCAAAATGAAAGTCATTTTGAAAAAAGAAAGGGACTACTACTAATAAACCTGTCAATAGTAGTATTTGTTTGTTTATATTATAACGCTCTAACATCTATACCCTTTGTGCTTTTAAATTACCAAAGATTCCACCAGGCATAAAAAATAAAAT
>Ga0193956_1000631_pt1 | contig 15457 bp, 19 predicted proteins | sample BB_7_MG_FD_140358 | JGI IMG/M metagenome (GOLD analysis project Ga0193956, IMG submission 140358) | Microbial mat bacterial communities from the Broadkill River, Lewes, Delaware, United States - BB_7_MG | ecosystem: Environmental > Aquatic > Freshwater > River > Microbial mats | place: USA...
ATTTTTATATGGATAAGTACAATCTCATCTTTTTGGGTTTACAACTGCAATCGCTTGAGAAAATTCTCATTCAGGTACAATATGATGATCAGTTACAATTACATCAATTCATAAACCTTTTGCATATTTTATAACTTCAAAATCTCTACTTCAACAATCTACTGTTACAATTAAATCTACATTTAATTCTTTTAATTCATCTACAAAATAATTTTTTAATCAATATCAATCTTTAACCCTATGAGGTAATCTATAACTTACTTGCATTCAAAGAGTTTTAAAAAAATGCATTAATATTGAAGTTGAAGTTACTCAATCCACATCATAGTCACCAAAAATCATTACTTTTTCATCATTTTCTTTTGCTAGTTTTATTCTATCTACTGCTTCTTTCATTCATGCGAGTAAATATGGATCATGCAAATCATCCATTCCTTTATCAAGATCATTAAGATTTTCAAATCTACAGTTCAAAATATCATCAATTTTATGACCTAAAGTTTGCCTATTATATTTAATCAAATTTCCCTTAACAGATTGTTTTTCTTGCATTTAATAACATTTAACAAAATTATATCAAACATTATATTTATAAACCAAAAAAAGAATAATTTTTTTATATAAAATTATTCTTTTTTTGGTTTATTTTTTTATAAAACTATTCAACTCCCCATAAATTTTCATTATCTGGATGTTGAGTCGCCCATGAGAAAAACATTTCTATATATCATGGTATAACTTTATCTCAAATTTTTACATTTATTTCTCAGTTAATAACTTCAATATTAATTGTTTCATTTCAAATATTATATTCTATTTTTCAAATTTGAAGTAATTTGCTTCTTACAAAAGCATAAGAATTGTTATTATATGGTAAAACAAAAAGTAATTCTTTTTTGTGTAGTCTTTTATCAGTATTTGTAACAGGAAAAAATAAATCATCTTCAGTTTCATATGATCAATATGGAGTTCTTGAATATGATCTGCTAAAACCAGTATTAGTACTTAATACTAATCACTCAGGATTATTATTTTTAAACTGTTTATAAGTAATTAAATCTGATTTAATAATTTCAAGAATTTTTCATAAATTATCTCAAACTACTGCTTCTCAAAGAGATTGTGACCATAATGAATGAGTTTTATCATCATACATCAAAAGATTTGATTCATAAAGCTTTCAAGATACTCAAAATACTAATTCCTCTCCTTCAACTATTCTATTATATGCAATTGCTGTTCAACAAAGTGGGCAAAATGTTACTGCAATTTGAGATCATGACAAAGTATCATTAACAATTTCATGCCAATATAAAATTGAATATGGATAAAATTTTGACTCTCATCAAATTTTTACAAGAATTCACATTGTTTCATCATTTAATCAACTTTGTCATTCTGTTTCATTAATACTTAAAAATTTTGGATTATTAATTGATGGAATTCAATCTTTTCAAGGTCATCAATCAAGTACCAAATTAAGATCAATTAATTTTAACGCTGTATTAGTATTAAGTCCGTTCCTTTCAAATCAAAATTCTTTTTCAACTTCAATATTATTTACAAATCAATCTTCTGGTAATTTTCAATTATCAATTAAGTTATTATATTCTTCAACTAATTGTTCAGTTCTTGTTGTTCATATTTTTTTAAGTACTTCATTTTCATTTTCATCAATAAATATTAAAGTATGCTGAGTTGTAACTCAGTATTTTTTCTTTAATTCTAATTCTGTATCATAATCTAGTTCTTTTATTTCTAAATTGTCTGGTAATAAATTATCGTTTTTTTCTAAATCATTTTTTAATGCCTTACAAGTTGGACACCAAGATGCTGAGAAAAAAAGTAAAGTATTTTTTCAGATAGTATTCAAAATTGCTTCTTTAGACATTATATTATTATTATCTTTTGAATTATTATTCTCTATTAAATTACTACTTTCATTATTATTAGAATTACTATCTATTTTTTGTTTATTACTATAAAATCAAATTGAAATAATAATAAGTAAAAGAAGTATTATAATAATTGATGTTATATTCTTGTTCATAATCGTAATATTATAAAAATAAATTATCTATAAGAATCAAGGAATCTAGATTCAAAATTAATGAATCTATCAAAAAAACTAAAATTAACCAACATTGTTTCAAGTTGTTTATCAAAACCAAAAATTATTAATAATCAAAATAAAACTATTATAATTCATATAATTTTTGAAAGCTTTTTTCAAGATAATTTTTGAGCAAATTTTTTTATTAAATTTATTCAAAAATATGATATAAAAAATAAAATAAGGGATAATCAAAAAATATATGATAATAAATAAATCATTCAAATGGAAAAATTTTGTGGTAGGATAATTGCCACTATTAATGTATATGTTGGTGAACAACTTGAAAAAATTGGTCCAAGAGATAATCAAATAAGAATATTTCAAAATATTCATTCTTTATTTTTGTTTTGAAGAAAATTTAATTTATCTAGCTTTAATATAGATACAATTTTATACCAAAGATTTTTGTTCAAAATTATTATTCAATATAAAACAATAATTATTCAAGCAAATATAGATAAAAATCTTGTATTTATTCAAATAAATAAAGTTGTTATTTTAAGGAGTAGAGTAAAAATTAAAACAGAAAAAGCAAAAGATGAAATTATTACAATTATTCTCTTAAGTTTTCATTCTACTAAACTAGTTCACAAAATGATCGGTAATACAGGAAGTACACAAGGAGTTATTACTGTAACTATTCAAGCTAAAAATGATATTAATATAAGTGTTAACATAATACAAAAAATTAATTTTAAAATTTTCTATTATATAATAGCTAAAAACATTCCTACTTAATTCAAGATACTATAAACTTATGTGTTAAAAATTAATATACCTTTTTGGGTATTTTATTATACTGATTTTCAAATAAAAACAAATATTAGTTTTTATTATTTAGATTTATTTAAACATTTTAGGATAAATGAAAAAATCTTTTTTTCAATTTGAATATGAAACATCAGACCATTTATTTATGTCAAAATTTATTTTAATAATTCAAGTTGTTGGCATATTTCATACATCCTTTCATAAAAAATATTCAACTAATTCAGTAATAGCATTATTATGTCATATTATAGCAATACTATTATATACATCTAAAAATTCCATTATATATCATATATAAAAATCTATTCATTCCATATGATAATCATATATCTTTTTATCAAAAATAACTTTTTCTAATGAATAATCTATTTTAGAACACAAAAATTCACAAGTTAATTTTGCTCTTTTAGCACTTGAAGAATAAACTTTATCAAGTTTAATTTTTCTTTTTCTAAATTCATTTCATATTATCTCCAAATCCTCTTTTCACCTCTTATTCAATCACCTATCAAAATCATCCAATCAAATCCCCTTCCAACTTGATTTTGCATGCCTAATAATATATAAAGTTTTCATAAAGATTTTTAATTAATTCTATTATTAATAAGTAAGCTCTTCCATTGACCCAAATTTCATCTTATCAAGCATAACTTTAAAAACACTAATTTTATTATTTAATAAACTAGATAATTTTTTAAAATCATCAAGTAATTCTTCAGCTCTATCATCATAAAATTCTATTTTTGATGGAATAAATCATAATTCATCAATTAAATATTCTAATAAAGCTAATGGTTTATCTAAATGATTTCCAACTATGACCCTTGGTAAATCATCCAATCAAACATTTTCTATTTTATAATTTTGATATTCTTCAATTCAAGCACTTAAAATAAGAGAAATATTATTTCTAATTTTTTCTACAATTTTTCATACTAATTTAGATGAATCAAAAAATCTATCTGCACAAATTTTATATCATCATAGTTTTTCTTCAATAAGAATATTTCAATCTTTTCATCTATTTGCAGCTAATAATACACTTTGTAATTGTTCATAACGTCAATATAAAGTATCATCAAAATCACTAACAACTAAAGTAATATCTCTTACTTCTAGTTTTTGGACTTTCATAAGTAATTCATTATATCTTGGATGTCATTTAAAAAAATTATCATAAATTGATTTATCCTTAGTTCAATCAACATTACTTACTACTTGCATTTATAAAGATTATTACATAAAAAAGATTTATTAAAAATATTATAACCATAATAAAAACAAAAGTCAAAAGCAATTTTTAATTAAATTACACTTGCTTTTTAAAACTAGGACACTTATTTTTTAAAAAATAACAAATATTATAGTTCTTTTTCAAACAATAACTTGAAAAAAACAAATTTGGAGTACAATACTACTTGCAAAACAAGCACCCGTAGCTCAGTTGGAAGAGCACCAGGCCGCGGACCTGGGTTAGCCGTAGGTTCGAATCCTATCGGGTGTACCATTATCACAGTTAACAACACCATTATTGGTGTTTTTTTCTTTATTAAAGCCTTTTCTAGGTTCGCACATACTACTTCAACTATCACTCATATCTATATACATTAGTTTATGAGCTTTTATAATTCTCTTCTATCCTCTCTTGATTATGATTAGTTTTTTTATTCTTATGATAGATTTCTATAAAATCTACTTTTTCAAATTCAATTTTATCTTCTCATTCATGATAATGATAAATAATCCTTAAACCACTATCTTTTGAATTCTTAGATATAGAAAAACAACGAAATCTTCTAATCTTATAAATCTCAACCCCCCTCTAATTTTTCTCATAAAGGCACTCTTTTAATTCAATTCTCTCATAATATCTCTAATCTAGGTGATATTGCAAGAACCTTTTTAAGATCTTCAAAATCATCTGGTAATGATTTATACTTTTTTGATAGTTTTTTAAATTCTTTTTCAAACTCAGGTAATTCGTTAAAGTTCATTGTTTATTCTTCAGTTATAGAATAAACTGGAGATCTATAAAAAACTAACCCCTTACTTATAGTATCTCAAATATTCTCTGTTGCAGTATATGGAGTATCTCAATGAGAATAATCACTTATTTCTGTAGCTGTTTTATTACCTAGTTTTTCTAATACATCATCAATTATCATAACTTGACTATACGATAAATCCTCCAAATTAATATCTTTTAATTTAGATACCAATCTATGTTGTTCATATCATTTAAATAATGTGGTAATTTGCTCTAATTGATGATCAGTAATCATTTTTTCGAATATTTTATCTGCATCTTTAGGAACGGGTCATCTAGGCCATTTTATAAAATCAATTCATAAAAGTGTTTCTCAATATTTTTCATAATGATTGAATTCAGAAAAATACAATAATTTATAAACTACTGTTTTTCAAATATTTGGCTTATCTCAAACTTTATTTAAAATATATAATAATATTCTCTTAAAATTAAAATACTCATCATCTTTATCTAATAATTCAATCATATTATTTTCATCAATTCAAAAATATGATTGAGAAACTTCGAATATATCAGCAATTTTTTCTAGTTCTTCTTCTTTTAAATCTCTTTCTCAATTTTCTATATTTCAAAGAACCACTCTACTAATTCATAATAGGTTTGCTATTTGTTCTTGTGAAAATTTTTCTTTATTTTGTATTCTTAGGTTTTTAATCTTTTCACCTAACTCTTTAGTATTTTGTATTTTTTTCATATTAATATATTTATATAAATATTGCATATATTATATGTTTTTTTCATAAAATGCAACTTTTTTGTACATTAGTGTAATATTTTGGTACATTATTATGTTTTTTCTTACATTTATACTTTTATTTTGTAATTTTTTTCATATAATAAAAATGAGTTTCTTTTATTAATCTAATATGTAACATCTATCAGTCTCTAATAAATATAGTTAAACTAATTCCTCTTCTTTATTGATTTTTATTCCATAACTATTACAATTATACATAATAATAAAAAAATATATGGAAATAAATAATAAAGCATATGATATATTACATTGAGTAACTTTAGTGATGATTTTGGATTTTCTTGTTGACGAATATGGTTATGAAGAATTAAGTGAGTTAGTTAGGATTAATTGTTTTAAAAGCAATCCAAGTAAACAATCTAGTTTAAAATTTTTAAGAAAAACTGAATGGGCACGTAATCAAGTTCAATGATTATATGTTAGAACAATGTTAGAAAAAAAAAGTAAATAAGAATATTAATATTTGTAATAATTTAAATATTATGAAAAATATAACAAAAAAATTACCTTATAAAGAGATGCTCTTATTTGGTATTCTCATTTTTTTTCTAATTATTATATCCCTTATTGCAAGACAATATACTCCTTATATTGAGGAATTTCTTGATATTTGAAACAAAGGTATGATAGTTTATTTCATTATCTCAATACTTTCAGTTGTTCTTGCTCCAATGAATATGTTATTTCTAATTCCTGTTGCTACTATACTTTGGTGACCATTAATTACAAGTATATTAACAATACTCTGATGGTTAACTGGAGCTCAAATTGCATATGAAATCACTAGAAAATGAAAACATATTTTAAAAAAGTTTATATCACTAGAAAGACTACATAAACTTGAAAAGAAAATGCCACATGAATCTCTTTTTTTAAGTATAGTTGCTCTTAGAGTACTAATACCAGTTGATATATTAAGTTATGCAATTTGATTTTTTACCCCTATTAAAAGACTTCCCTACTTTCTATCAACTTTAATTTGAATAAGTCCATTTGCAATTATATTTTCATATATAGGTGCCGTCTCATTTAACCAGCAGGTTATTCTTATTATTATATGAGTAATACTTTTAGTTTTTAGTTGGAGACTACTTGTTAAAAAAAATAACTAGGATATAAAATCCTAGTTATTTTTTTATTTTGTTATATTATTTACCATCTTCTTCATCCATTTTTTTAAATATTTCTTGATATTTATTATTTATTTGTGCTAAAAATTGTTTCTTAAATAAATCAATATCAAATTCTCATTCTTCATTAAATGATATTGCTGTACTTATTTCTACCCAATTATACCTAGCATCAATTCATTTATCATCAAATTCAAGTTTAATAGTTCAATTTTCTAAATCTATTTGCATATCATCAAACTTAATTCAATCTTTTCTGCTAGATTTTGAAAATTTTGATAACCAAGTATATGCTTTTATTTCAAATGGATCTGTACTATTTTCTAATTGACTTTCTGTTTTACCAAATAGTTCTTCAATTGTAAATCTTACATCACCAAGAGCTTCTCTAATTTTTTTCTCTTTTTCTTTTTGTTCTTTAGTTTTTAATTTTTCTACTGCTTCAGCTTCATCTTTTTGTAATTCGACATTTTCTAACCTAACTTTTAATGTTAAGAATATATCAGCAATTGTTTCTGTAGTAACTGATTTAATTACTTTTCAATTTGCTTTTAATTCTTGTGTTTCTGAGTTATATATAACTTCTTTTCAACTAAATACATTTTTTGAGCTAAATATATATTCATTTTCATTATGTTCTTTTAGTTTGTATCAAGCTTTTTTAATTTTATTAATAGTAGATTGGTCTAATCATAAAGATTCTAGAGCTAAATCAGATTCATCAATAGAAAGTTCTCTATCATCTTCCATAGCTTTTGATTCTTTTTTATCATTTTTTGCTAATAATTCACTTAAAACAGAACCTTTCATAATGACTTCTTCTTCTCCCTTAACAATTTTATACATACTATCATTTTCAATATTTTGAGGAATTCAATTATATATTCAATTTTCAATGGTTACAGTAGCTGTAATTTTTATATTATCAAAAATATTTTTACCTATAATTAAATCAGCTACTTCATTTAAATTTGTTAATGATAACTCCTGTGCATTTAGGCTATCTATTCAATATTTATTTAAAATTTTGTTTACATCAATGACAATTGCATCTTCAATTGATTTATCTGCAGTCCTAACTACATTTTCAGGAATTACCTTATTAATTTCTTTAATAAATCTTTTCTCAAAACCTTCTTTTTCATATATTCAATCTTTAAAATCAGCTCTTGGTAAATCAATAATATCTATTCTTTGTGATTTTGCTTCAAAAGTAACTGTTTTGTCTTTTTTATCTAAATCTCTAACATCCATATTTTCAATTCAAAGAATTTGCATAACATAAGCTAATTTTTCTTTTTCAGATAATTTTTCATTAAATGCTAATTGGATTCAATCTAATCATTTAATTTGTCATAAAACTTCTTCAATTGATAAAACAGATTCTTCTTCTTTTGATTTCAATATAGATTTTACACTTTCAATATTACCAGCAGCTAAAGCCGTACTTGCTTCTCATTCCCCAACAAAGAAATACTGCCCCTCTGATTCAACAAGAGTCATACTATCTAAATTAGATCTAATAGTATCTAAAGATGTAGGATTAAGCTTTTCTTCTGCTGCTGCTTCATCTGCTAATCTTTGTTGTTCTGCTGCTGCTTCATCTGCTAATCTTTGTTGTTCTGCTGCTGCCTCATCTGCTAATCTTTGTTGTTCTGCTGCATCAACTTTTTGTTCAGTATGTTTTAAAGCAACATATCCTCCTCATTCAATCTCAACAAATTTAAGTCAATCTGACATTTTTGTATTTCATGTTAATGTAATTTCTGTTCAATTTATTATACTTGATTTTTTGTTTTTCCCTTCCCTAACATTTAAAGACGTAGCTGTAACAGTATGTATATCACCTACTAGGCTTTCATCCATAATTGCTTCAACCTTTGATAAATCATATTTTTTAAGCTTTGCTGCATCTACTAATCTTTGTTTCTCTGCCGCTGCATCTGCTAATCTTTGTTTCTCTGCCGCTGCATCTGCTAATCTTTGTTTCTCTGCCGCTGCATCTGCTAATCTTTGTTTCTCTGCCGCTTCTTGCACTATTGCTTTTTTTCTTTTATTATTACCTCTTATATTTGTACTATTTGCTTTAGAATTATCAACAATACTCGCATCAACATTATCAACATAATAATCATTTACCAAATTGTTATCAGAACTTTCATCTCTCCAAAAAGATGAATCTTCTTCATATTTTCAATCTTTATCAAATATTCATATTTGACTATTCCAATTATATAATACAATATTTCAATTCATATCAGAATTAATGGATAATTTCTTAATTGGCATTTGCCATATAGCAGTAGGAATATTAATATTTTTTCATAAAAATCTATTTAATAATGTATTTATTGTAATTAAATCTTTTTCATCGTTTATAGTATATCAATCATCTAACATACTTTTTAAAAGACCATCCATAAATAAACGAGTATTAACCTTTACATTATCTGTTTCATTTTTCATTCTTTCAACTAAAGCAATAACTTCTTCTTTATCATCTCAATCTATTCTTCAATCATCTAATATTTTATCAATTAAATCATCAGCAAGAACTCCATCACCATCATCCTTAATTACATCTCAATCACTTAAGGTTACACTAAGAGTAAATTCACTTCTAACACATAATAAAAACAATTTTTTGTAACCTGTAATTATACTAAACATAATATATATAATAATAAAATAAATTTGTATTTGTTTTTTTCCTTTTTTTTAAATAACAATTTTATTATAACACATATAAAAATGAAAATGCAAGAAATATAAATTGACGTATTATATTATTATTGTGTAATAATTAATTTTTAGTTGTAAGTTTTTTAAGTATAATGTTTTATAATTGTTAGTAGTTCTGGTATTAATTCAGAATATTTTTATTTGATTTTGATTATTTATTTTATGAATACTTTTTTTTATATTTTCTTATTTATCTTTGGTGCAATGTTTTGAAGTTTTTGATCTGTAGTTATATATAGATTAAAGAGTAAGGAATGATGAATAATGTGAGGTAGAAGTCATTGTCCTAAATGTAATAATATTTTAAAAGCTCTAGATTTGATTCCTGTTTTTTCCTGGTTAAAAAATATATGAAAATGTAGGTATTGTAAAAGTAAGGTTTCTAGTATTTATCCTTTACTTGAAATAAGTACTTGAATTTTATTTACTTTGATTGCATATTTTTTAATTGATATAAACTTAATTCTTGGATTTAATAAAATAGAAATAACTAAATTATTTTTTTGGTTATTTATATGATTTATTTCAATAATATATACTTTTTACGATATATTATTCCTTGAAATAAATGATTCAATAATGATATTATGAATTATTATAATTCTCTGAGTACTATGAATAGAAACACTGTTCCCTTCTATAAATATTATTAATACTATTAACTCTTGATGAATAGAAATTAATATTTGAATATATTCAATTATTTTAAGTATAATTATTATTTGAGCTTTATATATAATAATGTTAAAAGAACTACATGAAATTTGGGATATAATTATTTTAAGTATACTTATATGATTAATTGTCTTGTTCAAATATACTTTTAATATTAATCTCAATGATATAGCAATTATTAATTGAACGATATGAGCACTTTGAATTTTTATATTTTTCTTTGTACAAATAATTTTATCAAAATGAGCTTGGCTTGGTTGATGAGATTTAAGAATTGCAATATTTATATGACTTATTTTATGAATGTCATTTAGTTTTTCTTGAACTATGTTAACTTATTTTGTTTGAAGTATTATATGAATATCTCTAATAATTTATTCAAAGTTTAAAAACTGATTCAAAACAAAATTTGATACTATGATTCCTTTTTGACCTTTTTTAGCAATCTGATTTTTTCTTAATGTATTCCTACAAAGTGATGTTTCAAAATTAATTGAAATATATTTTTAAATAATGTAAAGAGTAATTAATTTACAAAACTGTTATTTTTTGATAAAATTAATATAATATAAGTAATTTAAAAAATAAAAACAAATTATGGAAAACAAAAAAACTATATTAGCAATAAGAGATTTTATTGTATCAGCAGAAAAATCTATAAAAAATGCAAAGAAACTATTAAAAGATGTACTTGATGAAAATAATATAGATATTAATACTGAAATTGATCTTGATACTAATTGATTAAATAGTTATAATAGTTGAGATGCTAAAATAATTGAAGGTATCTTTACATGAGAAGAAATGCTTGGAAGTGACTCAAATACTTACCCTGTTCCTGTAAACTATGCATCAAAATCAAAAATGGTTCAATGAGACAAACTAAAACTCACAATAGAAGCAAATGGGAAAATGATATACAAACAAATAGAACCTATTGATAGAGATACTAGAACTTGACTATTAACAAAAGAAAAAGAAAAATATCAAGTTGTTTCAGACTGAAAAACTTTTAATGTATTAACTGCAGCTGTTACACACTTCAAATGAAATATCTGAGATACTATTTCAATACTAATACCATCTTGAAAAGATGCAACTTTTGCTGCTATAGATAGTATAATTCCTAAAGATTAAAAATAAAAAAAGTAGTGTCCACAGGCCTGTGGACACTACTTTTTTTGTTTTTATTTCAAATTAACAAACTCAGTTGCATCAATAGCAAATTCTCATTTAAGTTTATATTTTTCTTCTTCCTCACTATGTTGACCAAGAGTATTTAAGAAAATATCTTTTGATTCTCAATATGGTACAACAACTTTTGCTTCAATATTTTCAAAAATTTTAGCAGATTCTTTTGAACCAATAATAACTAAAACATCTACATCTCAGAAAAAAGACAATATTTCTTCTTTTAGTTCAAAACTATCACTCGTTATAATAACAAGATGTTTTCCTGACACTAAAAAATTATAAAATAATTTTTCTTCAAATTCTTTAACTTCAAGTAATATTCATGATTTTTCATATTCTCAAGGATATGAAACTTCAAATCAGTCAAGTTTTACTTCTAGAGAATTTTTATCTAAGACAACTTCATTTTTTGAAGAATCTTGAATTATTAAATTATTATTTTTATTATATATTTCAATCATACAAAATTATTAATTATAAATTATTATATAAAAAAAGATTTATTTCTTGCAACTATTGAATGAATATCAAACATTAGTTTTTCCTTTTTTAAGTCTTCAAATGTGAACCAATTATATCATACAAATCTTTCTTTTTTTTCGAAATAAGGTTTTTTATTTCAATTATATTTAACTAAAAAAAGATATACATCTTTATCAATAACTGGATTATCTTCTAGATAACCTGCTGTGAATGTATAATTAAGTTTTGTAATAAACTTAATTATTTCTAGATCTCTTTTGTGTAAACCTGCTTCTTCACTAATTTCCCTAATAGCAGCATCTTTAGCTATTTCTCAAGCTTCTATTTTTCATTTAGGAATTACATATACTTCATTTTTTTTAGAATTTAACCATTTCAATAGAAGAATTTCTACTTTATCTCCATTTTTACGATATACAATTCAACCAGCACTTTTTTCATATTTTACTACCATAATCTAATAAAACTATTTAATCAATATTGAACTAATTATAGAAAAAAAATGGAAAAGTTCAAGTTCTTTTAAAAATACATTGAATATGATTAAAAACTAGTCTATTTTTTTGCATATAAAAATAATTTATGATAAAATTTAATAGATAAAACAAAAATAAATATAAAAACATAAATATGGACAAAAAAGAAAATGATATTTTATTAGCATTAGATAATATTAGTCTTGATAATGATATTGAACAAGAACAAAATATTAATTTTGAAAACTTGTTAAATGAGATATGAACAGAAAATATAAAAGAAAAAAAATCGAATTTACTAAATTGAATTCTTTTCGTAACAAAATATATTTTAACTTCTGTTTTTATTTTTTGAATATTGCTTGTTACAACAAATTATAGTGCATATTATAATATAGTTAAAAATTATGTATTTGCAGATGATTTAGTTGTAGAAAGTAGATGAATTATATCATCTGTTGAAGCCTCTAATATAAAAGAAAAATTTAAAAAACAAATAAAAGAAGAAAAAGAATTAATAAACAATAGTAACTCAGAAAAAACTTCTGATTTTTCAATAAGAAAATTAGTTAATATTTCAAATAAAAACGATATTAATTTAAATATCGAAATAACTCCATACGAAAATAGAATAGTAATACCAAAAATTTGAAAAAATATTCCACTTGTTGATATAGTTAATAAACAAATAGAATGAGAAGATGAACTTAATAATATCTTTATGAAAGAACTTGAAAATTGAGTAGTAAGATACCCTTGAAGTTCTAAACCTTGAGAAGATTGAACTACTTTTGTGTTCTGACATTCTTCAAATTTTCCTTGGATTAAATGAGATTTTAATGATGTTTTTGCATTACTTGATAATGTTGAATTTGAAGATGAAATATTAATTTATTATAATCAAAAAAAATATACATACAAAATAAGAGAAAAAAAAGTAATAACTCCTTGAGATGTATCAGTTTTAGAAAGAAATAAAAAGAAATCTGAATTAACACTAATGACTTGTTGGCCACTTTGAACTACTTTAAATAGATTAATTGTAGTTTGAGAAATAGTTGAAGAATAATTTTTTAAATATAAAAAATGTACTGATTTGAATATGAATACAATAGTCCGACTTATATAATAAATAATATAAAATTAATCTCAGATTTTTGATTAATAGAATTTATTGTATTATTTATTATTGTATGATTATTTATAGCATTTTCTTATTACATTATCCCTTATCTTGAATTACTTATAATATATAAAAAGAAAGAATCAGATAAAATAAAGAGAAAAAAACTAATACAAACAATTGCTATACAAAAAGATCTAGATGATGAGATTGAAAAAGAATTACAATTAAAATAAAAACACAAAAAAAAGAATATAATTTTAAATAAGAATTTTTGAGCATTAACTATTCACATAAAGTGTTAGATTGCGAAAAATTTCGTTTTAATAATTATATTATTTTTTTCCCCTCCTTACTAGGGAGGGGTTAGAGGTGGGCTATTTCTTCCCCAAACAAATTACATACTCTTCATGTGAAGAATCACGACAAGCCATAGGTTTATAGGTTTTCATATCATTAAATCTTTTTTTTACTTCTTGTGCCAAATCATTAAAATCTTCTCATTTAAAAACCTTTAATATCATATTTCATCATTTTTTTAAAAATCTATCACTAAATTTACATATTTCAATATTTAGTTCAACAGATGCATATTGATCTACATCAAATCTTCAAGTAGTATTTGGTGCAATATCAGAAGTCACAAGATCAAAAACATCATCTCAAATTATTTCTATTACTTCCTTTGATAATTTATCATAATCAAAAATATCACAAACTAATGTGTGAACATTTGGATAAGAAAAAGGTTTACATTCTTTTAAATCAACTCAGATTATAGTCTTTTCTCTTACTATATTTCTAATTGCTTGCAAAAAGCTTCAAGGTGCACATCAAATATCTATTACTGAAAAATCTGGTTTAATTAAATCAAATTTTTCTTGAATTTCAAGAAGTTTATAAACTGATCTAGCTCTATATCAAGCTTTTCTTGCTTTTATAGCATAATCATCATTTACCACATATTTACCTTGATTTGTTTTTTTCTTTCTATGAAAACCAACCTTTAAAGGTCATTTTTGTCTATTTTGTATTCTATTTTTTATTGCCATATATATCTAATTCTTAATAACTTTGCTAAAGATAATATTTAATTTCTATAAAACTGCAAATATAAAAAGATACTGATAAAAATATCAATATCTTTTTTCAAAATTCAAGATAAAATTTTCCTAAAAGTCCCATGTTCAATTCATTGAATTTGATTGTGCATAGTTAGTTACAGTTGATTCAAAAAAGTTTCATTTTTCTCAGTTATTATCTTGTAATCTATCTAAATGTTTATATGGATTTTTTGTTACATCTTTATACAAAGGTTCTATTCAAAGCATATTTAATCTTTCATTAGCAAGCCATTTTGTATAATTTTCTATATTTTGGTGACTCATTCATATTATATTCTTTCCAAGAATATGTTTTGACCATTTTATTTCTTGTTTAACTGCTGTATCCATCATATTTATAAGTAATTCTTCATCATAAATATCTGGAAATTCTTTTTTGATATCACGAATAATATTAGCAAAAATAGTAACATGAGTTAATTCATCTCTTCTAATATAATTAATCATCCTATCTGTTGCAAGCATTTTTGCTTGGTCAGCAAGGGTATCAAAAAACGCAAATCAATTATAAAAATAAATACTTTCAAGTAAAAAATTACCGATTATTCATTTAAAAAATGATTTTGAATCTGGAGAGTCTATAAAATCCTGATAAATAGAACCTATAAATTCATTTCTTTCAAGAAGTAGCTTATCATCTCTCCAAAAATAATATATTTCATCTCTATCTGCACTATCAACAACAGTTTCAAGTATTACAGAATATGATTGGGAATGAATGGCTTCTTGATAAGCTTGAATTGATAGTATCAAATTTACTTCTGGAGCAGTTATATAATAATTAAAATAAGTTAGTTTAAAATTTTAATTTAAATA